>ERZ1370068.4266-contig-3349_pt1 | contig 198605 bp, 249 predicted proteins | sample MGYA00561227_ERZ1370068 | MGnify/ENA primary metagenome ERZ1370068 (study PRJEB38410, sample SAMEA6850437) | metagenome | study: Metagenomic assessment of the ecological functions of the soil: analysis of the soil microbiota associated with the...
CCGTTACGTATTGCTCAGTCGCTGACCGAGATACCTGCCGGTGAACGTGACCGTGACGGTTGCCCGCCGCGTACGAGACGGCCATGTCACCAGCATCGGCGTGCCGATCGCGAGGTTGCCTGACGTGCAGGTCCATAGCGGAGCGGACGCGGCGCCGCCTCGGTGGCCTCGACGGTGAACACGCCGAGCTGACAGCGGAACCGACACCTTTGCGCGCATCGGCGCCGTCGACGTCCCGCGAACGTGACGGTGCTGTCCACACGGCTGCGTCCGCCGTGTAGATCCGATCGCGCCGTCGTTGATCGTGCGCGCGATGCGCCAGTAGTCGTACCGACCGGGACTGTTGTTCCGGTGTTCGTGAACCCCGCGCCGTTCACGAAGTAGAGCGCCACTGTCGGCGACGATCGATCCGAAGTTGCCTTCATAGTCCTCGTCAATGTCGCTGTCGTACGACATGCCGAGAGCTAGTTCTGATCGTTCGCTCGCAGGCGCCGCGCGGTGATCTCGAAACGCCCGCGTACGTTTGCGCGTGTACGCGCCTGCGTCGAACGCGTTGGCGCTGCCCGCGACTTTCCAGAACGTGAGAGTCGGCTTTCACGACCGACGACAGCCACGGTGCCATCGCTCACCAGCGTAGCCGCGCCGAGCGTTGGCGTGCTCGAGCGCCTTTGATCTGCGCGGCCACCGTCGATGTCACCGCTGCAGCCGCGAGCTGTTTGGTGACAGCGCTCCGCCGATCTGTGCGCGCGCGATCGCCGCGGCAGTTAGCGATCCGAGCGCTGCGCGAGCGACAGCCCGCCGGTGGCGTGGCATCAGTTCCGGTAGCCGCGACCGTCAGCGCGCCGAGCTGCGCGACCACGCGCGCGTTGAGGTTCGGGACCGGATACCGGCCGATCGTTCGGATCGACGCAGATGGTGCAGCCGATGTCGTCGACGACGGTCTCGATCTCGATGTCGTCGCACACGATGTGCAGCGTCACCTCGTCGACAACGGTCTCGATGTCGACATCGCAGAGATCATCGCGACCATCACGCGCGACTGCACCGCCTGCAGTGCGGAGAGGCGCGAGCGTCGCCCCACCGCCGCCTCGCCGCCTTGACCTGCCCGCGTCCGAGGAGCGATAGCGATCCCAACGTGGCCACGAGCTGCGCTTGGCGCGTCGACGTGGACTGACCGATAACACCGCCGGCCGAGCGTTTCCAAAGTGAGAGCTCCGCGCGCTGGTACGGAGCTCGCGCTCGACAGCGCGCCACGTCACCCAGCGTGCGGAACGTGCGGCCTGCGCGAGCGCTTGCCGTGCCAGATCGCGATACCGAGCTGCGCGGTGACCACGCCGTGCCCTGGGGTTCGTTACCGCAGCAGCACCCGACATCGATGCGAGCGTGGCAGTCAAAGCGCGAGAGAGCCCACCGCGTCGACGTCAGCGAACAGCCCGATCCCGTCGAGCGTCTTGGTCAGCGTAGCGAGCGCCTGCAGGCCCCGCATGGATCGCCGGGATAATGCTGTCGAGCGTGGCCGTCACCTCGGCGCCGCCGTCGCGCCCGTCGCGGTCAGCGTGGCGTCGTCGAGGAACAGCGGTACCGCTGCGGCCTTGATCGGCGTGACGGCCGTCGCCACGAACCCGAGGCCGTCGAGCGTGCCTTTTCGTCGCTGCTGCAACGATCGGTAGCTTTGCGGTTGCTGCGAGCTGCGCGTTTGCGTGAGCTGTCCGCTCGTCGTGAGCGACGTGAATACGATCCCTGTCGCCTGTGCGCGATGCTGCGTCGAGCGTGCGCGTGAGCGTGACAGGAATCGACCCGCGAGGCCGGTCAGCGCACCCGTCAGACCACCGAGGGTGATCGCCGCCTCCGCATGGCCGGGACTGCGCCGGTTGCTGCGGTGGTGAGCGCGCCGAGCGTGGGAGCTGCGGTGCCTAATGATCGGCAGAACAGCCGTCGCCACTGACGTCACCGCGCCGAGCGTGATCGCGGCGTCCGGCGTGCGTGACAACCACGCCGGCTGATGACGGTGACCGCTGCAGCGTGGGTGTCGACGTCGCAACGATCGGCGAGACTGCGCCAGGCGCCGGCGCTCGTCAGCGCCTGAGCGTGGGCGTGCTGTCCGCCTTGATCGGCAGTGCGGCCGTCGACGCGACCGATGCTGCGTCGAGAGTCGCGGCCGAGGAACCGCCTGGCGAGTTCAGTGGCTGAGCTGGTGAGAGCGTCGAGCTGCCCGATCAGCCGCCCTCGATCACCTGCGCTCAGCGTCAGGCGGCGTACAGCGCGCCGCGATCGCGGTGTCGATGTCGTCGGTCAGGCCGGCGACGCCTGGCGGGCATGTCGCCGCCGTTGTCGCCGCGCGTACCACCACGCGTCATAGAGCACTGTTCCGATGCTTCCGATCCGAACTGCGATGGGTTCGTTGCCCAGCTCGTATCGTCGGTGAGTCCGACGATCCGAGTAGATCACGCCATCGACCACCGCCGCGATCGTCACCTCGAGCTGCGAGTGATCGTATGCCCACATGACGAGGATCGGCTCTCCGAGCGGCAACGGTCCCGGTCCGGTCAGCGTAGGCCTCGTGTAAGCGCCGTCGCCGTCACGGTTCGTGACGACGAAGATCTCCTTACCGTCCGCCACCTCGGCGTTCTCCTGCAGCGCGAGCGCCCATCCGCCGCCGCCGGTTGGAATCGTTCCACCGGCTGAATCCATGAGAATCGTCGGAAACGCTGGCGGAGACGGCAACGTGAAAAAGGAGCGCGCACCAGCTACGTCGCTGACCGAACCCTGCACGAGCTCGTTGCTGTTCGTGCTGTCCGCTAGAAAGTAGTTCGCACCGTCGGTTCGGCGCTGCTTGTCTGTTGCCGGTTCGAGCACCGATGGAACCCGCGCAGTGGGTGCGCCGAGCGTGTGTTGCGGCCGATCGTGAGGCCGGTGCCGTTCTCGTCGACGAGGTTATCCGTCGAGCTCGCTTCGCTGGAAACCTGAAGTAGTAATCGCCCACGCGGAGCTCGCACCGATCACGGCGTCCATGTCCGCCGCGCGTCGTCGGGTGCCGATCCTGACCACGCTGCAGGCGGCCCGATTTCAGCTCGATGACGAACGCGGCCCATGCGTTGTTTTGCGCCGTGCCCCACGTGACTGTAGCGTCGCGTGCGTGCGATCGCGAACGTACGCCGTTTGCGGCTCGTGGTTGGCGTCGATTGCGTCGTGTCCGCGAGCTCGAACCATCCCTGCTGGCGGAGTTGTCGACGAGTCCTGACCGCCAACCGCGGCGAGGAGCAGCGTCGCTGGGCGTCACACACCGTCGACCACCAAACTCGGTAACGCGTACGTCATCGTGACCGTGGCCGTTGTCGAGAGTTTGACTTCGTTCAGCCCCAGGTTCCTCACCGCGTTGAGTCCATACTGACCGCAGCCCTGCACCGCGATCGCGTGCGCGACGTAGGCGCTGTTTGTCGCGGTCATCGTGATTGGCGTCACGCACCGCTTCGTGATCGATTCGTTGCGGACCCAACACGAGACACTCCACGCGTTGACGTTGGTTCCCGTCGGCAGCGCTCCGTCAGCGACGTGCAATGAGAACTTCCCTGATTGCTTTGTGACGACAACGTCCTCGTAGAAATTATGAACCCCCCATGAGCACCGTGCCCGCCGACAGCATCTCCCACTATCACCTCCTCGAGCCGCTCGGACGCGGGGCGATGGGCGAGGTGTGGCTCGCCGAGGACACCCAGCTGCCGCGCAAGGTGGCGATCAAGCTGCTGCCGCGCCACCTCAGTGAAGACCGCGAGGCGGTCGAGCGGCTGATGCGCGAGCGCGCGCGGCGGCGAGCGTCGACCATCCCGCGGTCGTGGCGGTTTACGACGCGGGCACTGCGGACGGCCGGCCGTATCTGGTCATGCAGCGCGTCGAGGGCGAGACTCTGGAGCAGCGTCTGGCGCGCGGTCCGCTGCCGATCGGCGAGGCGGTCGACCTGGGGCTGCGCATCGCCGATGCGCTGGCCGAGGTGCATGCGCTCGGCATCGTTCACCGCGACCTGAAGCCGTCGAACGTGGTGCTCACCGCGCGCGGCCCCAAGATCCTCGACTTCGGGCTCGCCAGCCTCGCGCGGCGCGCCGGGCCTCACCGAGAGTGGCTCCACGCTCGGCACCCCGCTGGCCATGAGTCCCGAGCAGATCAAAGGACTCCCACCCGACAACCGCTCCGATCTCTGGTCGCTCGGCGTGATCCTCTACCAGTCGCTCACCGGAGCCCTGCCGTTCCAGGGGACCAACCTCGAGGCCGTCGCCTACCAGGTGCTCCACCACGATCCGCCCGCGCCGCGTGCCCTGCGCCCCGAGATCGCCGCCGAGCTCGACTTCGTCGTGCTCAAGCTGCTGCGCAAGCGACCCGCGCCACACGCTACGCGCGGGCCGAGGATCTGATCGTCGATCTTCAGACCTGCTGCATCGACCGGCCCGGCGGGAGCGGTGCCATCGACGTCGACGCGCCTCCGGCGCCGCCGCGTGGCGGTGCTCCACTTCGACGTCCTGAGCAGCGATCCCGACGACGCGTTCCTCGCCGCGGGGCTCACCGAAGACTTGATCGTCGACCTGTCGCGGGTGTCGGGAGTGCGTGTGGCGACCCGTGCCGAGGTGGTTCCCTACCGCGATCGTCCGGTGCCGCCGCGCACGGTCGCGCGCGAGCTGGGCGTCGATTACGTGCTGACCGGCAGCGTGCGTCGCGCCGGCCAGCGCGCCCGCATCAGCGCCCAGCTGGTGAGAGGCGACGACGGTCAGGCGATTTGGACCGAGCGCTTCGACCGCACCATCGAGGACCTGTTCGACGTGCAGGCGGAGGTGTCCAAGCAGATCGTCGAGGCGCTGCGCGTGGCGGTGCGGCCCGAGGAGCGCGAGATGCTCGATCGGGCGCCGACGCGGAATCCCGAGGCCTATCGCCTGTTCCTGAGCGCGCGCGCCAAGCAGGACGAGGAGTATTCGCTCGAGAAGAGCCACGAGGCCGAGGCGCTGCTCGAGAGCGCGCTCGAGCTCGATCCCGCGTTCGCGCAGGCGCACGCCACGCTGGCGGAGATCTATGCGGTTCGCTCGTTCAACAGCCCGCAGACTCGCGGCGAGCTCGATCGGGCGCTGGTCGCCGCGGATCGCGCTCTGGCGCTCGAGCCCGATCTCATCGAGGCCTACACCGCGCGCGCGCTCGCCCATTTCATGCGACGCGAGCCCGACCAGGTGAAGGAGGCGGTCGAGAAGGTGTTGGCGCTCAATCCCGATCGCCCGGAGGATCTGGAGTGGGCGGCGTGGGCGGCCATTGCCGGCGGACACCCCGAAGAGGCGGTGGAAGCGGTGGAGCACCTCGTCGAGCGGCACCCCGATCGGTACCGTCCGCCTTCGTTCCTGGTGACCTGCTACGAGCTGTTGGGCCGCCACGACGACATGCTGCGGGCGCGCCAGCTCCTGCTCGAGCGTTTCGCGAATTCTCGCAGCGCCATCCGACCAACGCGCACGCGCGCTCGCTGCTCGGCGTGGCGCTGGCGCAGGACGGCCAGAAGGAAGCCGCGATCGCACAGGCGGAGCGCGCCTACGCGCAGGCGCCCTTCACCGGACCGGTCCACTACAACCTGGCGTGCACGCTCGCGATCACCGGAGCGCACGACCGCGCGGTGCAGGAGTTGACGCGTTTCTTCGGCCGCTACGATGCCAGCGCGACGCCGTCCCGGCCGCTCCGCGACCCCGACCTCGAGACGCTGCGCGATCGCGCCGACTTCCAGGCGCTCTTCGCGTCATCGGATCCGGCCTAGGCGCTCCTGACTCGCCGGCTCCTCAGTGGTGATGCTCCATCCAGTAGAGCAGCGTGAACGCCACGACCAGCATCACTGAGGCAAGCGCGACGATCTTCATCTCTCTCCAGGGGCGCTGCGGATCCGCGAAGAAGAAGAAGACCAGCGCGGCCGGCAGGATCGCCCCGACCGCGAGCTGGAAGAGGTGGGCGAGCGTGCCCTCGTCGGGCTGCGGCGGCTGACCGATTCCGATCAGGATGGTGAGGAGCGCCATGGCGGAGAGGAACAGGATGGCGAGCGCGCCGATGCGGTGGACGCGCGCGCGCGCTGGATTCATGGACTTCCGGATTCGTCATCGGCTTCCTCCTGAAGGCTCGGCCGCTCTCGGCCCCGCGATCGGCGGCAGCGCGAAAACGGCCTTGCGGTGGATGGGCGCGTTCTCGTGCCCGATCAGCAGTGCCAAGACCGGGTCGGGATCGGTGAGCAAGAGGCGTGGCGCGCGGACGTCCCGCGGCAGATCGAAGACCAGTCGCGTGCGATAGGACTGTCCTGGGATCAACGGTGTGTCGAGGGGCGTCGACGGCCCCTCCAGCGCGCGCCGCCCCGCGGGCGAGATCGAGAACGTGTGCCCGGCGGCGTCGACCATCACGGCGCGGCGCGGATTGGGAGTGAGCGGCGCGTCACGAGGTCGCCATGCGGCGATGGTCGCGGGATCGAACCAGGTCTGGAGCGTGACCACCCAGAACTCGCCGCGCGCCTGCGCCGTGGCGGCGCCGTGACCGAGCTCACGGCTGCGCTCGACCGCCGTGATCGAATAGCGCGAGATGGCAGTCGATCTCGCAGAAGTACTTGCGCTCGCCGGTGCCAAGCGTGCGCTCGCGGCTCACGAGCCCGCTCGCGGCCCAGGTGGCGCCGTAGCCGGCGGCCACCACCAGTCCCGCGAGCGACGCGACGCGGACGACCATCCGGTGGCGGGCAACCGCGCCACCGATCACGCCGAGCAGCGATAGCGCAAGGCTCACGCCGGTGAGCAGAAATGCCGCCACCACCAACGGCGCGAAACCGGGAACGAACACCATGACGAATCGCCTCCAGCGGATCGGGCCACAATCTAAGCCAAGTACTTTGTATAGAAAAGTATCGACCCATGGACGTGCCGGCTCAAGCGAAAAGAACTGGCCGGCGGAAGTCGGGGTTCCTTAGTGTGGGCCGCTCATGACTCCGCCCCTCACCGGTCTGGATTCGCGGTTCCCGGAGCTGGTCATCGCCGAGCCGGTGGCCGCGGCGCTGGCGGCCAAGGCCCCGATCGTGGCGCTCGAGACCACCGTGATCACGCACGGCCTGCCGGCCGGCGAAGGCGTGCCGCGGCGCTCGAGCTGGAGTCGATCGTGCGCGCCGCGGGTGCGACGCCCGCGACCATCGGGGTCCTGGAAGGCCGAGTGCGGGTCGGCCTCACTTCGACGAGATCGAAGCGCTCGTCGCTCCGGGAACGGCGCTCAAGCTCAATCCCGGCAATCTGGCCGCGGCGATCGCGAATGGCGCCTCGGGAGCGACGACCGTGGCCGCGACCATGTGGATGGCGCATGGTGCGGCGATCCACACGATCGCCACCGGCGGCATCGGCGGCGTGCATCGCGGCGAGAGCGGCGACGAGTCGGCCGACCTCGTGGCCCTCGCGCGCTGGCCGGTGGCAGTGGTGTGCTCCGGCGTCAAGGCGGTGCTCGATCTGCCGCGCACGCGCGAGCGGCTCGAGACCCTGGGCGTGCCGGTGCTCGGCCTCATGACTCCGGATCTGCCGGCCTTCTACCGGCGCTCGTCGGGCCTGCCCGTCGACCACGAGTTCGCGACGGTCGACGAGGTGGCGCGGGCGATCGACGTCCACTGGCGGCTCGGCGGCGCGGGTGTGGTGGTGGCGCACCCCGTGCCCGCCGAAGACGAGATGCCGCGGGATCTGTACGAGAGCGCGATCACGCGCGCGGTCGAGGAGGCGGCGGCGCGACGCCTCGCCGGTCGCGGCGTGACGCCCTTCCTGCTCGAGCGCATGCGTGAGCTGACCGGCGGGAAGAGCCTGGTCGTCAATCGTGCGCTGTTGCGCGCGAACGCGGCAGCCGCGGCACGTCTGGCCGCGTCGTTGGCGCCCCGGACAGACGCCTTCCTCCGGGTTGACGACAAATGTCGTCACTCGTCGGCGGATTGCCCACGCTCGTCGGCGTCCCCCTGCCGCCCGCTGCCGACTCCGGCCACCTTGCGCACCGATTCATGGCTCGGACCCTGGAGGGCGGCCACGCCGGCAACCTGTCCAGGTCATGGCTCGTAACACTCCTCACCGGATTCGGCGATTCCAAGGCAGGCGGGCTCTCCCATGAAGACGTGGCTCCGATGGATGGGTCTGGCGTTCGCGATCGTGCTTCCCCCGGCACTCGCCGACAGCCTGACGGTCGCGCGCCCCACCGTGACCGCCGTGCGCCTCTCGAGTCCGATCGACGTCGACGGCAAGCTGGACGAACCGGTGTGGCGCGACGGCGACGCGGTCACCGACTTCAAGCAGAGCGATCCGGTCGAAGGAGCGCGGCCTTCCATGAAGACCGAGGTACGCGTCGCCTACGACGACAACGCGCTCTACATCGGGGCGCGCATGTACGATTCGGCGCCGGATTCCATCATGGCGCGCCTCACGCGCCGCGACGTCGCGGTTGCCGGCGACGGATTCTGCCTCTTCATCGATCCCTACTGCGACCGGCGTAGCGGCTACTACTTCAAGGTGAGCGCCGCCGGTACGCTCTACGACGGCACGCTCTTCAACGACGGCTGGGACGACGACTCGTGGGATGGCGTGTGGGAGGGCCATGCGAACCGCGACGACCAGGGCTGGACGTGCGAGATGCGGATCCCGTTCTCGCAGATGCGCTTCACCAGCGTCGAGCGCTGGGGCATCGATTTCCGTCGGACCATCCAGCGGCGCAGCGAGAAGGACTGGGTCGTCTATCCGCCGAAGAAGGAGAGCGGCTTCGTGTCGCGCTTCCCCGACCTGGTCGGCATGCACGACGTGCGGCCGCCGCGCGCGATCGAGATCCTGCCCTACGTCACCAGCAAGGGCGAGTACCTGGTGGTGTCACCCGGAGACCCGTTCAACGACGGGTCGCGCTACCGCGGCAACGCGGGTGGCGACCTGCGCATGGGGTGGGCAGCCGGCTGACGCTGAATGCCACGGTGAACCCCGACTTCGGTCAGGTCGAGGTCGATCCCGCCGTGGTGAACCTGAGCGACGTCGAGACCTACTTTCAGGAGAAGCGGCCGTTCTTCGTGGAAGGCTCGCAGATCTTCCGCTTCGGCAACGAAGGCGCGAGCGACTACTGGGGCTTCAACTGGCCCGAGCCCACGTTCTTCTACAGCCGCCGCATCGGCCGTGCTCCGCAGGGCAGCCTGCCCGACAATCCATCGCCTGATTACTCCGATTCGCCGCTCGGCACGACCATCCTCGGCGCTGCGAAGCTGACCGGAAAGCTCACCCCGAGCTGGAACTTCGGCACGCTCCACGCGCTCACCAGCCGCGAGCATGCGGACCTGGCCTTCGCGAGCGGAGAGACCGAGTACGAAGTCGAGCCGCTCACCTACTACGGCCTGGCCCGCACCCAGAAAGAGTTCAAGAACCGCCAGTACGGCCTCGGCTTCATGGGAAGCGCGGTGCTCCGCTCGTTCGAAGATCCGATCCTGAAGGACCAGCTCAACGGCCAGTCGTTCGTCGCGGGGATGGACGGCTGGACGTTCCTCGACCACAACCAGGAATGGGTGATCTCGGGATGGTCGGTGCTATCACACGTGCGCGGCACCGAGGCGCGGATCACCGCGCTCCAGGAGGGATCGCGCCATTACTTCCAGAGGCCCGACGTGTCGTACCTGGGCGTCGACACGACGGCCACGTCGCTCACCGGCTTTGGGAGCCGCTACTGGCTCAACAAGCAGAAGGGGAACGTGTTCGGCAACGCCGCGGTCGGCTTCCAGAGTCCCAAGTTCGACGTGAACGACATGGGATTCCAGTCCTACGCCGACGTCGTCAACTACCACGCCGGGCTCGGCTACCGGTGGACCACGCCGACCAAGCATCGCAAGTACCAGGACGTGCTCGGCGCGGTGTTCTCGAGCTTCGACTTCGGGGGCAACCGCACCTGGGGCGGGGTCTGGGCCAAGGCCTCGACCGAGTTCCCGAACAACTACAGCTGGAACACCAGCGTGGCCTATAACCCGCAGAGCATCAGCGCGCGCGCCACCCGCGGCGGACCTCTGATGATCAACAAGGCCGGCTACGAGGTGGCGATGTACTTCGACACCGACAGCAAGAACCAGCTGTTCTACTGGATCGACAGCGACGTCTACAGTGCAGCCGGAGATCGACGCGTACAACTACTACGTCCAGCCGGGCATCGAGTGGAAGCCGGTCTCGAGCCTGACCCTCAACGTCGGGCCGCAGTTCGCCCGCGATGTCGAGGACGCCATGTACGTCGACACGTACGACGACCCGACCGCGACCGAGACGTACGGCAAGCGGTACGTGTTCGCACACCTCGACCAGAAGACCCTCTCGGCGAACATCCGCCTCAACTGGGCATTCACGCCGCGCGTGAGCCTCCAGACCTTCGTCCAGCCGCTGATCTCGAGCGGCGCGTACAGCGGGTACAAGGCGCTAGCAGTTCCGCGCAGCTACGAGTTCGTACCGGTCCCCTACGGCGGCAATCCGAACTTCAACTATGTCTCGCTGCGCGGGAACGCGGTGTTCCGCTGGGAGTACCGCCCGGGCTCGACGCTCTACCTGGTCTGGACTCAGGAGCGCTCCGACAACCAGTCCCAGGGCGAGTTCAACTTCCGGCCCGACTGGGCGCGGCTGATGAACACCGACACCAACAACATCTTCCTGGTGAAGCTGAGCTACTACTTCACGATGTAGGAGCGGCTTCTCACCCACCGCTAGCGTCCCTCGCGACCGCGGATAGGCTGGTCGCTCGCCGTGTCCGCGCCGGGCGTGGTTCTCGGCTTCCGCGGTCGCGGCGCTCCGCCGAGATTCCGCGCAACGCAGTCCAGGGGCCCCATGCAGCGCCTAGCTCGCGTGACGCTCGTCGCATCACTCGCCGCCGCAACCGCCGTCGTCGGCCTTCACGTTCCAGCCGCCGCCGTGACCTTCGAGGTCGAGAAAGCCGGCGACTTGACCACCTGTCTCGGCCAGGCCAAGCACGGGGACCGCATCCATCTAAGCTCTCCCGGTCCTGCGGGCGGCTACCGGCCCCACCCGGCGGCTGGCGGATCACCAGGAGCATCGAGATCTTTGGCGACGCGACCGGCCGCGACCTCGGCACCACGACCGTGCTGCGACAACCCCTCGCCGGGCAGCCCGTCCTGGTCATCGACGATACCGGGGCCAATCCGCATCTTCAGAACATCTACATCCACGACCTCACGATCGCGGGCGCCAAGGACCCGGGCAAACCTCAGCCCGGGGGCTACGGCATTCAGTACATCGGCTCGGCGAACAAGTCGGTGGACTATCTGCGGCTCGCCCGCCTGACTTCCACCTACTGGGCGACGACGCGATCCACCTCGATGCCGAGGCGAACGTCGGATTCACTTGGATCAGCATCACGGACTGCAATGCCAACAGCAACTACGGCCATGGACTCATGGTCAGGAAGGCGTCGGGCCTGAGCGTGATCACCAGCACGTTCCTCAACAACTGGAAGCGTGGCGTCAGCCTCCAGGATTGCCTCGCGCCGCAGCTGATCGACGTCGGAGTCGAGACCAACAACCGGCAGACCCAAACCGGTCATGACTCCCGCGATTCGGAGGTCTCCCTGGTGAGCTGCCACGGCTTTCTCGTCACGGGGTGCCACTTCGAGAACTTCAATCGCTGGTTCGCTCATACCGGTCTCTACGTCTACAACTGCCTGGGCGGTTACGTGGGGAGCTGCAGCTTCGGAAACGACGCGCGCGCCGGATCGCTCGCGGGGCGCGCGGGATCTACGTCAACACCGCGAGTCCGGATTACGCCCGATCCAGCGGGATTGTGGTGGGACCGAACGCCTGGTTCGGCGTCGACATTCTCGTTGACCTGAAAGACCGACCCGAGATCACATCGTGCACGATCCTGCCCCAGACGGTTTCGCCGCAGGCCGGCGCGGCCGGCAGAATCATGATCCCCGACGCCGACGACCGCGGGCACGTGGGATTCGTGGCAACCAGCGACACTTCGAACGTGACGGCCGGGATCCTGCTGCCGCGGCTCGAAGCAGACGACCCGGGACGCGATGCGGCCTACGTCGGCCGGCGGCACGCTGCGCGCGGGGCTACTCATCTTCAACAAGACCTCGAGCAAGCTCAATTTCTACGACGGGAAGGCGTGGCGGGAGGTCAGCGACACCGTGGTTCCGTGAGCATCGCCGCGGCGGAGTCTTCCGCCTACCTCCTCGACCCAGCGTCGCGACCCCCGCTATACTTCCCGCGCCCATGATCCACGTCGCGCACATTCCTGCTCCGCGATCCGCACCTGCTCGCCGCGCGCGACACGCTCCGCGCTGGCGGCTCGCTCACCCAGGAAGACGGCGTGCGCCTCGTTCGACGCGCCGCTGCTCGAGCTCGGCTCCTCGCCGACGCCTGCGCGCGGGATCGCCACGGCGATCGCGTCTACTTCACCATCAACCGCCAGCTCAATCCCACCAACGTGTGCGTGCTCTGCGTGCCGGTTCTGCGACTACGCCAAGAAGCCGGGCGACGCCGGCGCCTACACCATGACCGAGGCCGAGATCAAGGCGCACGTGACGCCGGACATCCACGAGATCCACATCGTCGGCGGGCTCCACAACAAGTGGCGCTTCGACGACTACCTCGACGTGATCCGCTGGGTGAAGCAGGCCAAGCCCGACCTCCAGGTCAAGGCCTACACCGCGGTCGAGATCGACTTCTTCTGCCGGCTCACCAAGCAGCCCGCCGAGTGGGTGCTCGCGCGGCTGCGCGAAGCGGGGCTCGACGCGCTGCCGGGCGGGGGCGCCGAGGTGTTCAGCGAGCGCGTGCGCCGCGAGATCTTCCACCAGAAGATCGGCGCCAAGCGCTGGATCGAGATCCACGAGATCGCGCACCGCATGGGGATCCGCTCCAACTGCACGCTGCTCTACGGGCACATCGAGACCCGCGCCGAGCGCGTGCAGCACATGATCCTGCTGCGCGAGCTGGAGCAGCGCGCGCCCGGGTTCTTCGCCTTCATCCCCCTGGCGTTCCAGCCGGGTGTCACCGGGCTGGTGCGCCGCCAGGCTTCGGCGATCGAGGATCTCAAGACCATCGCGATCTCGCGGCTGGTCTTCGACAACGTCCCGCACGTGAAGAGCTACTGGGTCATGCTCGGCCAGGACACGGCCGCCGCGGCCATCAACTTCGGCGCGACCGACCTCGACGGCACGATCGGCGTGGAGAAGATCGCCCACGCGGCACTGGCGCAGGAGCCCGGTGGGCATGGCCGAGGCCTCGATGGTCCACTTGATCCACGAGGCGGGCAAGACCGCGATCCAGCGTGACGCGCTCTACAACGTCGTGAGAGATTATGGCCCGGCGTCGCCGGCGCGGGTGGCCTCCGCTCACGCCTGAAGCGACGCCGCGAACCCCGACATCAAGGCCGGACCGCTCGCACCGGGTTGTCGCGAGCGGCCCATCTGCATGGAGGCATGGTATGCGTCCCCCGATGGCGCTCGCGCTGCTCCTGATCCCGGCGAGCGCGCTCGCTCAGACCCCGACACCCTGATCGTTCCCGGCCCCGAAGTCGTGGTGCACGCCCTGCGCGGCACCGACCGGCTGCGGGACATTCCCGCGCCCGCATTCGTGATCTCGCGCGAGACGTTGCAGCGCACCGCGCAGCCGCGCCTGTCGTCGGTGCTGCAATGGCTGCCAGGCCTCAACGCGTACCAGTCGGGCGCGACCGGTGAGCCGAGCGTGGTGGACCCGCGCGGGTTCACCGCCGAACGGCGAGACCTCGTACCTCAAGGTGCTGGTGAACGGGCGCGACACGCGCGACCTCGAGAACGGCAACGTCGACTGGGACTGGATCGGTCCCGAGGGCGTCGACCGCATGGAGGTGGTGGAGGGCGGTGGCGCGTGGGCCTACGGCGACGGTGCCGAGGGCGGCATCGTCAACATCGTGCGCGACGAGGCGCGCTTGGGGCTCGAGCCGCGCGGGCTGCTGCGGTTCGGCAGCTTCGACCAGCGCGGCGGCAGCCTGGCCGCCAACTGGGGCGCCGGCCCGTGGGCCACGGCACTCGGCGGCGGCGGACGCGACGTGGACGGCTGGCGCGACCACAGCGCCGAGCGCATTCGCAATGGCCACGGGCGCCTGAGCCTGCACACCCAGGCCAGCTCGCTCACGCTCGACGGCGCGTGGCTCTCGACGCATCGCCAGGACCCGGGCGCGCTCACCCCGACGAGATGGCGGCCGACCGCAATCAAGCCGCGACGCCGCTCGACTACCTCGACTCCGATCGCGCGAACGTCAGCGTCGACGCGACGCACGGCGACGAGGTGCACGGGCTGTGGACCCTCACCCCGTACTATCGCGCCGAGGACTTCCGGCAGGTGCGCACGCTGGTGTTCACGCCGCTCTATCATCCGACCAACGGGTCGACGTGGGGCGCGGATCTCGGCTGGCGCCGCTCGTTCACCATGGGCGGCCGGCCGCTCAAGCTCGCTGCGAGCTACACCCCGAGCAGGCCAACCTCAACAGCCGCTACTATGACTTCAGCGGCGGCAGCCCCGGCGCACAGGCGGCGCGCGGCGGGGCATGGCGCACCACGCAGTCGGGGTCGGTCACCGGGCAGCTCGATCCTCACGGCCGGCACGGTCGCGCGCGGGCGTGCGCTACGACGCGATCCACTTCACGTTTCGCAACCACTTCACCGGGGCGCCCGACGAGGACCAGGACATGTCGGCGCCGAGTCCGTTCGCGTCGCTGAGCCTGCGCACGCCCGGAGCGGGCGTGGTCTACGCGAGCGTCAGCGGCGGCTTCCACGCGCCCGACGCTCAACCAGCTCTTCGATCAGCGGCCGTTCGCGACCGGTGCACCGCCCCCGTTCCCGGCGTTCATCACCATCTCCAACTCCGATCTGCAGCCGCAGCGCTCGATCGACTACGAGGTGGGTGCGCGCTGGGATCGCGCGTCGGGCGCGACGGCCCTGCTCAACCTCTACACCATCTTCGTGCGCGACGCAGATCGACTTCGACCTCGGCACTTTCTCCTACGACAACATCGGCAAGAGATCGGCACGAAGGCGTGCTCGGCGCGGGGCCGCTCTGCCGCTCGGCCGCGGGGTGACCGCGATGGTCTCGGGCACCTGGTCGCCCACGACCATAAGCGGCGGGCCGCTCGACGGCAACCAGATCAACGCGGTGCCGCTCGGCTCGGCGGCGGGTCGTCTCGAGTGGTCGGCGGCTTCGTGGACGAGCCTCAACGGTGGCGTGCGCTGGGTGGCGCGCCAGTACCTCGACAAGGAGAACGAGCATCCACTCGCCGACTACACGGTTGCCGATGTGGGGCTCGTGCTGCGCCGGAGCATGGCCCGGCTCGACGTCCAGGTGCTGAACCTCTTCGACCACAAGTACGCGGACACCGGTTCATCGGCGCGCTCTCGGGGAAGAGCGCCTCGTCCCCGCGGCGGGCCGGGCGGTCACGGTGGCGCTCGGGGTGAACTGAGCCAAGACGGGCAGCGCGGCCGCCCCAATGGCGGGCGCGACCGAACTGCACACTTGTGCCCTTGAAGGCCATGGGTGCATCATGGCCCCATGTCCACCGAGTACCGCGAAGAGCCCTCGCCGCAGCGCCCTCAATCGGGTCGCCGGAATGGATTTCGACTGGTCGCTCAACCCCTTACATGGGGTGCGCGCACCGCTGCACTTTCTGCTACGTGCGAGCTTCGAGCAGCGCGCCGACCGTCCGGCCGACGATCGTTATGGCCGCTCGATCCGCGTCAAGATCAACGTCGCCGAGGTGCTGCGGCGCGAGCTGTCACGCCCGTCGTGGAAGCGCGACCTGGTGATCATCGGCGCCGCCACCGATCCCTACCAGCCGGCCGAAGGCAAGCATCGGCTGACCCGCGCCTGCCTCGAGGAGCTTTCCCGCGCGCGCAATCCGCTCGGCATCATCACGCGCGGCACGCTGGTGGCGCGCGACATCGACGTGCTGCAGGAGGCCTCGCGCCGCGCGGAGGTCTCGGTGAGCTTCTCGGTAGCGACGCTCGACGACGAGGTGTGGCGCGCCACCGAGCCCGGCACGCCGCCGCCGCGCCAGCGGCCTGCGCGTGGTGCGGATGCTGGTCGACGCCGGGATCAAGGCGGGCGTCGGCATCGCGCCGGTCCTGCCGGGACTCTCCGACGATCCGGCCAAGCTCGAAGCGGTGGTCAAGGCCGCGCGCGACGCCGGCGCGACCTTCGCATGGGCGAACGTGCTGCATCTCAAGCCCGGGACGCGCGAGCACTTCCTGGCCGAGCTCGGCAAGCAATGGCCCGAGCTCGCGGCGCGCTATCAGGCGCTCTACCAGAACCGCGCGTACCTGGCCAAGGCCGAGACCGAGCCCGTGATCACGCACGTCCGGGAGCTCAAGCAGCGGCTTCGGCATCGCGGACCGAAGGCGCGTGCGACTCGTGCCGCCGCCCGAGCCGGTGCAGATCCGCCTGCCGGTCTAGTCGCCCCACGGGGCTCGAGTTCTCGACCCTGGGATGACTGGCTCCTTGACTTGAGCGCGCCGGGTCGTGAACCTGCGCTGCTGGCCGTGCTACCTCACCGCGATGCGGCCTCGTCCGCCCATTCTCCACGCCGGGCGAGGCTCGCGAAGGAGAAAAGGAATCATGGGGCTCCCACTCCCGTGCGCGCGATGCTCCTGGCGCTGGCCATGGCCTGCGCCGCGCCCGAGACCTCTCGCGGGCAGGACTCCACCGGGACTCTCGAGGCGCGAACGCGCGAGCTGCTGACCCCTGTCCTCACCGGCCAGTCATGCGCGTGACTTCGTTGTCCGCGCTCGCCGACCAGACCACGGGCGACAGGGGCATCACGCTCGAAGAGCAGGTGTGGCAACGACAGCTCGAGTTCCAATCCGCCCCTCCGCCGCCGCCAGTGAGCTCGAGAAGATGAAGAAGCAGGGGCGGACCTGACCCCTGCCAGAAAGCTCCTCCAGGAGTCGGTGAGGACCGGCTGGCCCCGCTATCTGCGGGAGCTGGAACGCCGCGTGGCCGTGATCGCGACCCTGAGCGAGAAGCGGAACGCCGCGAGCTCCTCGCAACGGCTGCTGATCGAGAACGAGATCTCGGAATACTCCGATCGCACGGCGCAGATGCTCCGTGACCTGGTCGAGGCCATGCGGGTGATCGAGCATCTGGGCGTGGACATCACGCCACAGCGCGCGTTCATGATCGAGAAGCTCAAGACCGTCGCCGCTCAGACCAGCGCCCGCATCTCGCGGTGCTCGCCGCGTACCGCAGCGCTGGCGAATGCCAGCGTCCAGCGCACCCCGGCGACAATGCCGTGCGCACCGAGCTCGACATCGTCAACGCGACCTACGAGCGCGCGACGCAGAATCTCGAGAGCCGAGATCGCTCTGCTCGAGGAGCTCGGGAGTGATGCCGCGGACCTCAAGGTCACGCTGATCGTCAGCACCGGCCAGCTCACCGCGGCCGTGCTCCAGCCCCGCGTGATCGCGGGCCTGTTGACGCACTGGCGGCAGCACGTGCTGCACGTGATCGCGATGCGGGGCGCCCACTGGCTGTTCCAGGTGCTGCATGATCGCGCTGATCCTGGTGGGGTTCGCGCTGATCGGGCGGCTGGTGCGCAGCCTGGTCCGGCGCGGGCTCAAGCGAACGGCGTTCTCGTATCTGCTCAAGGAAACGGCGACCAGCTGGTCGTACCGGCTGGTGATGGCCGTCGGGATCGTGTTCGTCTTGAAGCAGCTCGGCGTGGAGCTCGGCCCGATGCTGGCCGGATTCGGCATTGCCGGCTTCGTGCTGGGCTTCGCGCTGCAGGACACCCTCGCCAACTTCGCGGCCGGCGGGATGATCCTCGCCTACCAACCCTATGATGTCGGCGACGTCATCGAGGCGGGTGGGGCGATGGGGACGGTGAAGAAGATGAGCCTGGTGTCGACCACCATCCTCACCTTCGACAACCAGACGCTGATCGTGCCCGAACAAGAGGATGTGGGGCGACGTGATCCGCAACATCACGGCCCAGGCACAGGCGCCGCGTCGATCTGATGTTCGGCGTGGGATACGAGCGCGGACGTCACGAAGGTCGAGCTCCTGCTGAAGGAGATCGTCGACGGCCGACGCGCGGATCCTTCCCGACCCGGAGCCGCTGATCCGACTGCACCAGCTCGCCGATTCCTCGGTGAACTTCATCGTGCGCGTCTGGACGCTTGCAGGCCAGCTACTGGGACGTCTACTGGGACCTACACGCGCGGCGAAGCTCCGTTTCGACGCCGAGGGGATCAAGATTCCATTCCCGCAGCGAGAGTGTACGTGAACCTTCCAACCGGGAACGCCAGCCCGCCGGCCGGCGAGCAGGGGCAACACTTCGACTCCTTCTGGGAGCTAGCCATCGACTGGCTCAGGCGGCTCGGAACCGATCCGCCTCCCTGTCAGGAGTTGCCGCGGCCGCATCGGACACGATGCGCGTCTCGCGAACGCGGAGCTTGTTGACGAGCAGGGTGCCGAATCCGGTTCGCACGGCCACGAACGGTTCACCGGCATTGAGGAAGTCGGAGAGGCGAACGCCGCCGTGATCGTCGCGCCACTCGATGACGGCATCCACGCGGCTCTGTCCACGAAGCGCAGTTGCACGCGCTGCTGGTGATCGGGGCGGACGCCGGGCGGATGGACGAGCGCGGGCGAGACGCCGTCGCCGATGGCGACCCAGTCGACGCTGGGGCGCGTCACCAGGAGCACGGCGCCAAGTCGTCACCCTGGATGAACGGGATCACGGTGAGTGAGGAGTTGAGGAGGTCGACGACCGTCTCGGGACGATCGGCGTGCTCCAGGCGCGGCAGCAGCATCAACCATCCGTCGCGCGGATCGAGGTTCGGCTGGGGACAAGCGAACGGGTACGCGGACCTTCTGCACGTGCATGGACATCGTCGATCTCCTCCGATCGGTCGCAGGCACGCCCACGGCGTTTTGGGGTCCGCTTCCGGCGCTGAAGATGTCGTTCACGCCTCTTGACGGCATGAACCTCGCGCGATCCCTTGCACGCAGTCTGCGGTCGTGTCGAGCGGCGAGCCCGGCCTTGCTGAAAACACCTAGCTCTGGGGCCCGTCGCGCAGACGCGCGATCGCCGCGATCCCTGCAGGCCGGACCGAGCGCCAGCACCGGGAACGCCCAGCGCCAGCCGACGCGCCATCCACGATCACCGGCACGAGCTGGATGGTCGCCATGGTGAGCAGGAATCCCATCGAGGTCTGGAGCGTGAGCGCGGTGCCCACCGCGTGCGGCGGCGCGGCCTCGGTCACCATCGCGCTGAACTGCGCGGAGTCCGCGACCACGAAGAATCCCCACACCCACGCCACCGGCACCAGCAGCGCCGGGCTCGCGCCGAAGCAGCAATCCGATCGCCGAGCGCGCAGGCGCCCGAGATCGCCATCGCCAGACGTGACGACGCTGGGCGTAGCCCGAGCGCGCCGCGGCTCCAGCCGCCCCACACGCAGCCCAGCCCGCCGGCCGCCAGCGCGCCGAACGCGAGCAGGTCGACGAGCGGCGCGCCTGCGCGTGACCCGCGGCCGCGGCGCCGCGAGGCTCGCGGCGAGGAACGCCGGCAGCCAGGTCCACATCGCGTACAGCTCCCACATGTGGCCGAGGTAGCCGCCGATCGCGAGCCGCGTCTCGCGATGGCGCAGCACCGTGCCGACCAGGCTCCACGCGAACGCACGGCGCGCGAACGGGATGCGGGCCGTCGCGGTAGGCCGTGGCCGACGAGCAGCGGCCGAGGCGAGCGCCCGGGCCGACGTCGACAGCACCACGAAGCGCAGCGTGGGCGCCGCCCACGGCGTGCACCAGATAGGGCATCGCCTTGCCGATGGTGAGCGCGCCCACCACGCGCACCGATCGCGAGCGCCGCGCTGCTCGCGGAACCAGGTCGCGATCATCTTCATCGCCGGCGGATAGACGCCGGCGAGGAAGAAGCCCGGTCATGAAGCGTGAGGCCAGCGCCGCCTGATAGCTCGACGCCGCCGATCAGACGCGAGCGTTCGGCGAGCGGCGCGAGCAGTGCCGAGCGCCGCGAAGTAGCGCGCGGGCCGGCAGCAGGTCGGCGAGGTTGAGCAGCGGCGGCCACCGCGGTGCCGGTGACGAAGCCGAGCGGCACGATCGCGGTGAGCCAGCCGGCCTGCGCGCGACGTCGAGGCCCCAGCTGCCGCGCGCAGCTGCGGCGCGGCGCGCGGCGGCGGCGAACCACAGCGACATGCCCGAGCATCTCGGCCACGCACACCAGGGCGAGCATGCGCCAGCGGAGTCGCTCGGATGTGGCGCAGCGGACATGGGAGCGGCACTATACCGTGCGCGCCCGGCGGACCGGGCCGCCCTCGACGAGGGCCGGCGCTCACGGTATCTTTCGTGCCCCGCGAACCTCGGCCTCGCGTCTCGGCACTCGACGGTCGCTGCGCGCCATCCCGTACGCCAACGCCGCGCCCGTTCTACGCGCTGTGGACGGATGCGCCGTTCGCGGTGCGCAACCTGGTGCCGCGCGAGCTGGGCCGCGAGGCCGAGGCCGGCGGCGTGGACCTGGGGCTCATGGCGGCCGGCGACTACCTGAGGCTCCACGGATCGCTTCGAGCTGCTCGGTGCCGCTCGGGCGTCGCCGCGCGCGGCGCGGTGCAGTCGGTGCTGCTGTTCTCGCGGCGCCCGGCCGGCGCGCTCGCGGGCGCGCTGATCTCGGTGACGCCCGAGACCTCGACCTCGATCCGCCTGCTGCGCCTGCTGCTCGACGTGCGGCGCGGGCTCGACCGACGTGCGCTACGTGCGCGGACTCGAGCCGCGCGCAGGCCGACGCGCTGCTCATGATCGGCGACCGCGCGATGCGCATGCGCCAGCACGCGCCCGGAGGGCTTCACGCACACGCTCGATCTGGGCGCCGACTGGCTGGAATGGACCGGGACTCTCGTTCGTGTACGCGGTGTGGGCGGTGCGCGCGCGCTCGATCCGGCGCTCAAGCAGCGAGCTATGGGAGCTTCCTCGAGTCCTCGCTGGCCGCCGGGCTCGCGCGACCTGCCGGCGGTGGCGCGCCAGCAGACCGAGCCGGGCTGGACCCCGGCCGAGATGGAGGCTTATCTGCGCCGGTTCCATTACCGTCTCGGGCCCCGAGGACCTGGCGGGGCTCGAGCGCTTCGCGCTCGCTGGTCGTCGAGCACGGGCTGGTCGACGAGCGACTGAAGCAACCGCTTCACGCTCCCCACGTAAGTGAATCCACGTTCGAGCTCATCCGGGGCGGTCTCGTGGACCGCCCGCGCGGCAGGCAATGGAGAGGAGCGAAGCACCATGGCCACCATGCACGAAGTGGACTACGACGATCGTCGGCGACGATCATGCAGTTCGTGAAGGTCGAGCTGGACCCGCAGGAGGCGGTGGTCGCCGAGGCGGGCGGCGATGATGTACATCGAGGACGGGCATCCAGATGGACACCATCTTCGGCGACGGCTCCGCAGCAGCAGCAGGGCGGTTCATGGGAGTCGCTGCTCGGCGCCGGCAAGCGGCTGCTGGTCGGCGAGTCGCTGTTCATGACCGTGTTCCACAACGAGTCGGCAGCAGAAGCGCAAGGTCGCGTTCGCGGCGCCCTATCCCGGCAAGATCCAGCCGCTGCACCTGGCGCGAGCTCGGCGGCGAGCTGATCTGCCAGAAGGACTCGTTCCTGTGCGCCGCCAAGGGCGTGTAGCATCGGCATCGCGTTCACCAAGCGCTTCGGCGCCGGGCTGTTCGGCGGCGAAGGCTTCATCCTGCGAGCGGCTGACAGGGCGACGGCTGGGCGTTCGTCCACGCGGGCGGCACGCTCGAGGAGCAGCACGCTCGCCGCCGGGCGAGATCGCTGCGCGTCGACACCGGCTGCATCGTGGCGTTCCAGCCGTCGGTGACCTACGACATCCAGATGGTGGGCGGGCTCAAGACCGCGCTGTTCGGCGGCGAGGGGCTGTTCTTCGCGACACTGCAGGGTCCCGGGCCGCGTGTGGCTCCAGTCGCTGCCGTTCAGCCGGCTCGCGAGCCGCATCTACGCCGCTGCGCCGCAGACCGGCCGCGGCGGCCGCGAGGAAGGCTCGATCCTCGGCGGGCTCGGGAATCTGATCGGCGGGGATCGATAGGATCCATGCCCCGCGTGCGCGTGACCGTGGTCGCTCTTCGCCGCCGCGCTGATCGGCGCGGCGGCGGTGGCTCAGCAGCAGACCGACTTCAGCAAGATCGAGATCAAGACCACCCAGGTCGCCGAAGGGATCTACATGATGCAGGGGGCCGGGGGGAACCCTCGAGTCTCGACCGGCCCCGACGGCGTGCTGCTGATCGACGACGAGTTCGCGCCGCTCAGCGATAAGATCAAGGCGGCGATCGCCAAGGTGAGCGACAAACCGATCCGCTTCCTCTTCAACACCCACTTCCATGGCGACCACGTGGGCGGGAACGAGAACTTCGGCAAGCTCGGCATCACCATCGTCGCCCACGACAACGTGTGGTCGCGGATGAGCGTCGAGCAGGTCAACAAGCTCCATGAATCGCACCACGCCTCCTTATCCAAAGGAAGCGCTGCCGGTCGTGACCTTCAACGACCGCCTGACCTTCCACCTGAACGGCGACACCATCGAGGTCTTCCACGTGGCGCCGGCGCACACCGACGGCGACGCGATCCTGCGGTTCCTGAAGGCCAACGTGGTGCACATGGGCGACACCTTCTTCAACGGGCGATATCCGGTGATCGACGTGTTCGCGGGCGGCTCGATCGACGGCATGATCGCGGCCGACGAGCGCGTGCTGGCACTGGTGAACGACCAGACCAAGATCATTCCCGGGCACGGTCCGCTCGGCGACAAGAAATCCCTCCAGGCCTTCCACGACATGATGGTCAAGGTGCGCGACAAGATCCAACCGTTGGTGAAGGCCGGGAAGACGATCGACGAGATCGTGGCGGCCAAGCCGACCGCGGACTTCGATGCCCAGTGGGGAACCGGCGGCTCGCCTCCGGATCGGTTCGTGACGGCGGTCGCCCAGGGGATGAGGGCCAAGTAGCCGGGACTTAGCACGCGGCGCGCGCGAGCGATGTGTCGCAATGATGCGACACGAGCGCCCGCCGAACGCGGCCCCGATCCGCGACGACCCGCCCAAGTCGGCCTCGATTCGTGCCCGGCGATGTCGCGTGGCCTCGCGCCGTTCCGGCCGGCTTCATGCATTGCCCGCCCGCGACCGCGGACGATCCCCGCCCGTGGGGTCGTTCACGGAGGCCGCCATGCAACCGCTCACCCAGCCCGCCCGCTCCTGGGGACACGGGGCTCTGCGTCTCTACCTCTGCCTGTTCCTGGTCGGTTGCGGCGCGCACCGCCCGCCGCTCTCGGAGGTCCGCGACATGGAGACGCGGGTCATGCTGGGCGACGAGGTCACGGCGTTCCAGGCCTGCGTCGCGACGCTGCAGGATCTCGGCTACACGGTCGAAGTCGCCGACGTCGACGCCGGCATCCTCACCGCCAGCCGCTCCACGCACGAGCGCTCGGGGCAGATCACCGAAGTGAGCCCGCCGATCCGAATCACAAGCCGATGCCGGCCTGGCAGTGGGCCGTGCTGATCGTGACCGGCGTGATCGTGATCGTCGCGGCCGTGGCGATCCTGAGTCACGACGACGACCAGGACAAGCAGCAGGACAAGACCGGGCACGACGAGCAGAAGGCCAAGCACAGGCACCACGAGCCGCCGCCACCCACGTCGACGTTCGTGGCCGAGGCGTTCGGGCCGGACCCGCCGACCACCTATGCGTACCGGATCACCATCAACGTGCAGCGCCAGGACCAAGAGGCGACGCGCGTGCGGGCGAGCCTCAGGGCAGCGAGTTCCACGGCGACCAGCTGGTTCGCACGGGCCCGGTCGAGGATCCGGGGTTCTTCGAGCGCTTCTACGTCGCGCTCGATCGCTCACTGCGAATTGAGCAGGAGCAGCAGTCCCCTCGGAGCGGGGACTGAGACGCGGCGAGCGTCGAGGCGGTGAAGCCGGACTTCCCGAAAGACAGATCCGTTCGGCTCCGCTTCCCGCTCCGCCTCACTGGTCCTCGGGGCGCCCTCCGCCATCCTGGCTTCGGGCTTCCTGTGGAGTCTGTCTTTCGGGAAGTCCGGCTTCACCGCCTCGACGCTCGCCGCGCGGGCGTTGTATCCTTCGCGACCCGATGACGACCTCGACGTGGTCCGCGATCGAATCCAAGGTGCGCGCGGGCGAGCGGCTGACGCCCGAGGAAGGCGAGTTCCTGCTCGCCGAGGCGCCGCTGCTCGAGCTGGGCGCGCTCGCGCAGTGAGGTGCGCGCGTCGAGAAGACCGATCCCGCGCTCGTGACCTACGTCATCGATACCAATCCCAACTACACCAACCTCTGCACGGTGGACTGCCACTTCTGCGCGTTCTATCGCAAGCCGAGCGCGAACGCGCCCGATGCCTACACCCACGACGTCGAAGGCGTGATGCGTATGATGGAGAACGCGCACCGGCTCGGCGCCACCACCGTGCTGCTCCAGGGCGGGCTCAACCCGGCGATCCCGTGGGAGTTCTACCCGAGCATCGTGCGCGAGGCGCGGCGGCGCTATCCGGACATCACGCCTCACTTCTTCTCGGCGCCCGAGATCCATCAGATGGTCGAGGTCTCGGGGCTCTCGATCCGCGGCGTGCTCGAGGCGCTCTACGAGGCCGGGCAGCGCACGCTGCCGGGCGGCGGCGCCGAGATCCTGGCGACGCGCGTGCGCAAGCGCATCTCGGTCAAGAAGGGCGGACCCGAGGCGTGGCTCGACGTGCATCGCGCCGCGCATCCGGTCGGCATGCGCTCCACCGCCACCATGATGTACGGCCACGTCGAGACCGACGCCGAGCTGATCGAGCACCTCGAGTACGTGCGCGCGCTGCAGGACGAGACGCGCGGCTTCACCGCGTTCGTGCCGTGGTCCTACAAGCGCGGCAACACGCCCATGGAGGCCAAGGTGCCGCAGGTCGCCGGGCGCGTCGCGCTACTTCCGCGTGCTGGCGGCGTCGCGCCTCTACCTCGACAACTTCGACCACATCCAGGCCTCGTGGTTCAGCGAGGGCAAGAAGACCGGCCAGATCGCGCTGCACTTCGGCGCCGACGACTTCGGCGGCACGCTCTACGAGGAGAACGTCCACCTCGCCACCGGCCACGTGAACAAGACCACGGTCGCCGAGGTCGAGACGCTGATCCGCGAGGCCGGCTTCACCCCGGCGCAGCGCACCACGCTCTACGAGATCGTGCGGGTGGCCGAGGGTCCTGCGGCGCTCGAGCGCCTCTCGGACGAGGTGCCGGTGTTCGTCGAGGCCCTGCGCGAGCTGCCGGCGGAGTATCCCGAGCGCCTCGAGGGCGAGGAGCAGCCCTCCCAACTCGTGATGCCGAAGTAGCGCGAGCCAGTCGGTGGCACACGGCGACTCGCGCGTCACGATCCACATGGCCGCGAGCCTCGACGGCTTCATCGCCCGCAAGAACGGGAGCGTCGATTGGCTCGAGACCGCGGACGACTTCGCGGGCGGCGAGACCATGGACCCGGGACAGGTCGATGCGTTTCTGAAGACGATCGACTGCTACGTCATGGGTCGCGGACTTACGAGACCGGGCTCCGCTTCGAAGCCCAGGGGTTCGGCTGGTCGTACGGCGATACGCCGACCTTCGTTCTCACCACCCGGAAGCTGCCGCAGACACGGAAGACCGTCGAGTTCCACTCGGGCAACCTCTCGGCGTTCGTGAACGAGCGCCTTCGGCCCAGGTTCCGTTCCATCTGGTTCGTCGGGGGCGGCGCCGTTTCGGGCGAATGCCTTCGACTCGGTCTGGCTGACCAGATCTTCTATTCGATTCTGCCAGTCCTGATCGGTGAAGGGATCTCCTTCTTCGAGAAGCTCGACCAGAGACGTCGCCCTGCATCTCGCGGGGTCAAGGCCTACAAGAACGGCATGGTCGAGCTGCGTTACGAGGTGCAGCACCCCAGCTCGTGACTTCCATCACGTCCAGGCGTCGTGGTTCAGAGCATCCCCGCTCGGCGGCTTCTCGCCCCTCGGCGCCTGTGGCAGATTGACGCGATGCCACTGTCCCCAGGCGCTCGCCTCGGCCCTTACGAGATCCTCGCGGCGCTGGGCGCAGGCGGGATGGGTGAGGTGTATCGCGCGCGCGACGCGCGACTGGGGCGCGACGTGGCGATCAAGATCCTGCCCGACCATCTCGCGTCGACGCCCGGCTTTCGCGAGCGATTCGCGCGCGAGGCGCGCGCCCTCTCGGCCGTCGAGCATCAGAACATCTGCCCGCTGTACGACATCGGTACGGACGGTTCGGTTGACTATCTGGTCATGCAGTACGTCGAGGGCGAGACGCTCGCCCAGCGGATTCGTCGCGGCGCGATCCCCCGCCTGAGGCGCTCCAGCTCGCCGCACAGATCGCCGCGGGCCTCGAGGCCGCCCATGAACGGGGATCCTCCATCGTGATCTGAAGCCCTCCAACATCACGCTGGCGCCCAACGGAACGGTGAAGATCCTCGACTTCGGCCTCGCCAAGGCGCTGACGGGGTCGACTTCGTCCGACGACTCGGGGGTTCGATGACGGCGGTCTTGACGCAGTCGGTCGCCATCGTCGGGACGGCTGGATACATGAGCCCCGAGCAGACCCTGGGAGGGACCGTCGATCGGCGCGCGGACGTCTGGGCATTCGGCTGCGTGCTGTTCGAGATGCTGTCCGGCCGGCGGGCATTCGAGGGCGGAAGCACGACCCAGGTGCTCGCCGCCGTCGTCGGGCAGGAGCCGAACTGGAGCGCGCTCCCGGCGAGCACGCCGCGGCGCGCTCGCGAGGTCTTGAAGCGCTGCCTGCAGAAGGATCCCGCGCGGCGCATGCGTGACATCGGCGACGTCCGCCTCGAGTTGGAGGAGGCGAACGCGGACGAGCCGGAGGCCCCCGGCGTCGAGAGCCCGGGACGCGCGAGCCGCCGATCAGCGGTCGTGGCGTGGAGCATCGCAGGGGTGCTCGCGGTGATCGCCGCCATCGCGCTCCTCGCCCGGACGCCGGGCCGAGGTGGCGGCCGACCCGCGATGCGGTTCAGCACCGTCACGAATCTCTCTGGCATCGAGGCGCAGCCGGCGCTCTCGCCCGACGGTCGCTCGATCGCGTTCGTCTCCAATCGCGACGGGCAGTGGGACCTGTACGTGGGGCTCGTCGCGGGCGGCTCGCTGGTGCGCGTCACGAACGATCCGAACGTCGAGATGCGTCCACGATGGTCGCCGGACGGCGGACGCTTGCTGTACGCCCGCCTCAACGACACAGGGATCCACGACCTCTGGATCGTGCCGGCCCTGGGAGGAACCGCGAGGCGCCTGCTGCTCAACGGTGCCTATCCTGCTTGGTCTCCGGATGGTCGCACGATTGCGTACAGCGCGCGGGGCGTGCTCTGGACTTGCGATGCGAGCGGAGAGAACCCGCAGCCTGTGACGCATAGCGAGCCTCCACTGTTGCACCTCGAGCCCGCGTTCTCACACGACGGTAGGAGGCTCGCCTTCGTCCGGAGATCCACGGGTCCTTATGGCGAGCTGGCGATCGTCGATCTGGTCACTCGGGCGGTCGCGACGATCACTCACGATGGCGCGCTCGCCTGGTCGCCAGCCTGGTCGCCGGACGACAAGTTCATTTACTTCGCGTCGAGCCGAGGCGGGACGACGAACGTCTGGAAGATTCCGTCCGCCTCCGGGGAACCCGAACAGATCACGGCCGGCCAGGGCGCGGATACGGACATCGATCTGTCGGCGGATGGCAAGCGGCTCGTCTTCTCCACCTTCCGAATCAATCTCAATCTCGCCGAGCTGAGTCTCGATCCTGGCTCGCTCGGGCGGCGAACGTGGTTGACGAGCGACGCGGCCCGTGGAGAGCTGGGCCCGCGGTATTCACCGGACGGAAAGCGGATCGCCTACTTCACGAATCGAGGTGGCGCGGAACGCGAGTGCATCTGGGTGATGGACGCGGATGGTGGAAACCCGATCAAGCTCGTCGAAGACAATGCCATCAACGTGTTCCCGCGCTGGACTCAGGACGGTCAGCAGCTGGTGTTCGCGACTCGCGAGCACGCCCTCCTGGTGGCACGCCATTGTCGGCGCGTCTCCGTTGCGGGCGGCGCGCCCGAGGCATTTCCCATCAAACTCTTCCTGGACCGCGCGGACGTCGCGCCGGATGGACGTCTCATCTACACGACGTCCCCAGACTCGGGGAGGTGTACGACCCTCGCACGGGCAACCGACAATCGGTTGCCGATCTTCCCGGAGACCCCGTGTGGTCCCGCGACGGGCGATCCTTCGCGTTCATCGTCTCCCCAGTGCGGCCAAGCCCTCTGATGCGGGGCTGTGGGTCGGGACCCTGGACGGCTCGCGCCGGCAGGTCTTCCAGGGTTGGGCCGTCTCGTTCACGTGGTCGGGTCCGAACGAGATGCTGGTGCTCGAGGGCAGGTCCAACTTGAAGGGCGTCCTGTCGCGGATCGATCTTCAGGGTCGGCGTACCATCGTGCTGCCCGAGGTGGGGATGTACCGAGCCGAATCCGAGACGAACGTCTCGGCCATCCGGTTCGACGTCCATCCCGACCGGCGGCGCATCGTCGTCGAGATGCCCGAGTCGCTCGAGGCGGACATTGGAATGATCGACAACGTGCGGTGACGGACGTCAGGGCTGCGTCATCGCGCCCTTGGCCGCGCCGCCCGGGTTCCTCCCCAGCTCTCCCCACAGGAAGGTGTAGGTCAACGCCCACACGTGCGCGGCCTGGCGGTTGGTCGACCCGGCGCTGTGTCCGCCCTCGACGTTCTCGTAGTAGAGCACGCGGTGACCCTGGTCGATCATCTTCGCGACCATCTTGCGCGCGTGTCCGGGGTGGACGCGGTCGTCGCGTGTCGTGCTCGTGAACAGCGTCATCGGATATTTCACGCCGGGCTGCACATGCTGGTAAGGCGACCATTCCTGGATGAAGGCCCATTCCTTGGGGTCGTCGGGGTTTCCGTACTCTCCCATCCACGAAGCGCCCGCGAGCAGGTAGTGGTAGCGGCGCATGTCGAGGAGCGGGGACCTGGCACACGATCGCGTGGAAGAGATCGGGCCGCATCACCAGCATGTTGCCGACGAGCAGCCCACCGTTCTGATCCACCCAGGCAGCTCAGATGGCGCGGCGTCGTGATCTTGCGCTTCACCAGGTCCTCGCCCACCGCGATGAAGTCCTCGTAGCAGTGATGGCGCTCGGCCTTCACGCCCGCCTCGTGCCAGGCCGGACCGAACTCTCCGCCGCCGCGGATGTTCGCGAGGATCAGCACGCCGCCCGGCTCCAGCCATCCGGCTCCGAGCGTGCCGCTGTAGTAGGGCAGCTCCGAGATCTCGAACCCACCGTAGCCGGTAGAGCAGCGTCGGGTTCGAGCCGTCGAGGCTCATGCCCTTCGGCGAGACCTGGAAGTAGGGATCCGCGTGCCGTCCTTCGAGACGGCCTCGTGCTGCGAGATCTCCAGCCGCGAGGCGTCGAAGAACGACGGCCCCTCCTTGAGCTTCTCGGCCGGGCCTGCGCCCACGCGCCCGAGCAGGAGCCGCGGCGGTGTCACGAAGTCGGTGGTGTTGAGCCAGTAGTCGTCGGACTCACGATCGTCGACCGCCGAGACGTCGATCGTGCCGAGCTCGGGCAATCCCGGGAGTGGTGAGCGCGCCCACGTGCCGTTCTCGAAGCGCAGCGCATAAACTTTGTTGTGCACGTTGTCGAGCGTGTTGACCAGGATCGCGTTCCGCGTGGTCGCGTAGCTGTCGAGCGAGACGCGCGGGTTCGGCTCGAACAGCAGATCGAAGTCGCGCTTGCCCGCTAGGAAGTCCTCGAGCTTGGTCGCGATCAAGCGCGCCCGCAGGCCAGGTCTTTCCGCCCGTCGTCCAGGCCGTGCGCAGTCGTAGCAGGAGCCAGTCCCGGAACGTGCCCATGTCCGCATCGTCGGGCTTCTCGATCGGGATCAGCTTGCCGTCGCGGCGCAGGAAAACCTGACTGCTGTAGAAGGTGATCGTGCGATAGACGAAATCCTTCTCGAAGCCCGGCGTCTGGTCGCGATAGGCGCTGATGTCGACGTCGTCGTTCTTGCCCTCGTAGAGGGTGGTCGCGCTCCCGAGCGGCGTGCCGCGCTTCCATTCCTTCACGATGCGTGGGTAGCCCGAAGTCGTCATCGAGCCGGGGCCGAAGTCCGTGCCCACGTAGAGATGATCCTGGTCCTCCCAGGCCACGTCGCTCTTAGCCTCGGCCAGCCGGAATCCATCCGGCACGAACCTCTCGGCGACCAGATCGAATTCGCGAACCACTTCGGCGTCGGCGCCCCCGAGAGAGATGTACGAGGCAGCGTGAGTAGTCCGGCGGCAGCGGCGACGCCGAGTGCCAGACCCACAAGGTGCTCTCGGCCTTGAGAGGGCGTCGAGATCGATCACCGTCTCCCAGGCCGGCTTGTCCTTGCGGTACTCGTCGAAGGTGGTGCGTCGCCAGATGCCGCGCTCGTGGTCCTTGTCCTTCCAGAAGTTGTAGTAGTACTTCCCGATCTTGGTGACGGCCGGGATCCGGGCATCGGAATCGAGGATCGAAAGGAAGCGCGCCTGCGTGGCATCGAAGCCAGGACGCGTCGTGAGCGCCTTCTTGCTCTCCGCGTTCCGCTGCGCCACCCAGTCAAGCGACTTCTGCCCGATCACGTCCTCGAGCCAGCGATAGGGATCGACGGTATCGGAGACGGCGATGGCGCCGCTCGGTCTCCGGGACGCCGGCGTCGGCGGGGCTTTGGCGGCCGGCGCGCCGTGGATCGAGGAAGCAACCAGGGGCGCGGTCAGCGCGACCGCGAGGGCGAGCAAGCGAAATCCGGTTTTCAATGCGTGGTCCTCCGGGTGGAGATGAAAACCTACCACCCGCTCGCGAGGGCCGGGAGCCCGGCTACTGATCGGCGAAGAAGTCGTCGCCGGGGTACGTGACCCGCCCCTCGAGCACCCGGGCGAACGGGGGAGCGCATGAGCCTGGGCGCGGGTCGCGCTCAGGATGTGGGACACCGGGATGCCACGTTCGACGACCGCGTCCGCGATCAGGGATCGGTGGCAGCGCCAGGGCATCGCCTCGGCGCACATGATCGCGACGCGAAGGCGATTGGAATGGCCGATCGTGAAGATGGAATGCCCGGCAGCGTCGCTCATCGCCCGAGTCTACGCTCCGAATTGACCGCTCCGTGCTCTCGACCTGCGATTTTCCTGCGAATTCAAAGATCGTGGATGACTCCCGCGCGTGATCGGCGAGATGCTTATGTCCTTCGAACGGGCCGAAGCGATCTCTGCAGTGATGTCTGTGAAGGGGGAGGCTGTCCATGCACCTCGGGAAATGCGTCGGAGTTGGAATGGTGGCGGCACTGGCGCTGGCCACCCTGAGCCCCTCTCGCGTAGCGATGAGTCGAGCTCGACGGGGAATGTCAGCTGGATGGGTGTCAGCGTCAGGCCGCTCAGTGATGGCCTCCGCGAGCAATGGGACTATCGCGGGCAGGCGTGATGGTCACCGCTGTTGCCCCGGAGAGTCCGGCCGAGCTTGCGGGCATCGTGCGCGGGGACGTCCTGGTCGTGGTCGGATCGGCTTCACCCGGTCGCCGAGCGATTTCGAGCAGGCCCAGGCTCGGATCACGCCGGGCGGAGCCGTGTCCGTGGCGATCGCCCGGAGCAAGGGCCGCATCATTGACATCGTCAAGGTCCACTACGACGAAACGCCCACGCCGGCCACCGCCGACTCGCCGCAGGAGAGCGGGCAGCCGGCAGTGACGTCCGAGACCGCGGTGACTTCGACCGAGGCCGCGCCGGTTCCGGTCCCGAGCCAGACGGCGCCGGCTCCGGCAGGCGCGCCCACCATGCCCACCCTGGGCGTCCAATGCGAGACTCTTGGCGCCGATCTGGCTGCGGCTCTGGATGTCTCGATGGACCACGGAGTGGTCGTTCTCGCCGTCACGAAGGATGGCCCGGCAGAGCTCGCGGGAATCCGGGGGAGACGTGATCAGCAAGGTCGGAGGAAAAGCGGTCGGCAATACCGCCGAGCTGGAAAAGGCTCTGGCCACATCCTCCGGGTCCTCGTGGATCCGGATTCATCGCCACGGGACCGAGAAAGAAGTCGAGGTGCGTCTCGCCGCCGTCCCATCCGTCGACGATCGCGTCGAGCGGGACGCTAGTGCGCGGGAGATCGAGCGGCTGCGGGAGACTGTCCGGGCGCTCGAGGTGGAAGTTCGCAGGCTGCAGACCGAGATGGATGCCCTCCGCTCGGATTCGCAGTAGCCAGTAGATCTCTCACGGCGGGAGTCGAGCCCGGAAGGCCTCTTTCCCGGGCTTGCTCCCGAGTGTCGATCGGTCTAACGGTTTTTCCGGCGGGATCGATCGAGCTGAATCGCCCCGACGACGCATGATACGCACCCACTTTCACTTGAGAGTCATCTACACTCCCGGTGCGCGGATTGCATAATCGACCGCGACGCTGCGGGCTCGAGTCCAGGCACGAGCCCGCCCTCTGATCGGGTCGATTGGGTCGCGTGGGCGAGGGCCCGCCTCGCTGCCTCTCACTCCGGCCCCGAGGGATCGAGAGTGCATCGACGTCCAGCGGTGATCCCCTGGGCGCGCGGCGTCGTGCTGGTCGCGACGCTGCTCGCGCTGGCCGCGGCGTTCCCGGCATGGGCCGTGAGCGTTCCCGCGGGTTTCCAGGTGACGAACGCTGTGCCTGGGACCGCCTTCACTAATCCCACCGGGATCGCTTTCCTGCCGGACGGGCGCATGCTGGTCGCGGAGAAGCGAGGGATCGTCTGGGTGGTGCAGAACGGCACCAAGCTCTCCCCGCCGTTCTGGGATCGGCAGAACGAGGTCCTCAACAATGGCGACCGCGGGCTGCTCGACGTCGCGGTGGACCCCACTTCAATATCAACCACTACGTCTACTTCCTCTACACCGTCGATCCCGACTCGAACGGCAACGACAACAACGACGACGCGTTCGGCCGACTGGCGCGCTACCAGGTGAACACCGCGTCCCCCAACGTGGTGGACGCGGCCACGCGCGCGATCCTGTTCGGCCGCGTCTGGGGCGAGGGCCCCTGCAGCGGCTCGATCACCCACACCATCGGATCGCTGCGCTGGGGCAAGGACGGCAGCCTGATCGTGTCGGCGGGCGAGGGCGCTCAGTTCGAGAGCCGCGATTATGGCGGTCGCGACGACAGCATGTTCCTCGCCGGGAGGACCAATCCCTTCGAGGACATCGGGGCGTTCCGCGCCCAGTACATCGGAAGTCTGGCCGGGAAGATTCTGAGGCTCAACTCTGACGGGGCAGGGCTACCCGAGCAATCCTTTCTACGACAGCAACCTCTCCTCCGTGCAATCGCGAGTCTGGGCCTACGGAGCGCGCAACCCGTTCCGGATCTGCGTACGTCCCGGCACCGGCAACGTCGACCCGAGCCTCGGCCAGCCCGGGGTCATCTACGTGGGCGACGTCGGCTGGGACACGTGGGAGGAAATGAGCGTCGCCACCCAGGGAGGCCGCAACTTCGGCTGGCCCTGCTACGAGGGGACCCACGTGGCGCAGGACTACGTCAACGCCAGCCCCGCGCACCACGATTGCAGCACCATCGGCACCTCGGTGAACCCGTCTCCTCACACCCCACCCTTCACCGACTGGAATCACCAAGACCCCAACCTGAGCAGCCCCGCGGGCATCTCGGGCAACGCGGCGACCGGGGTGTGCTTCTACACGGGGACCAGCTACCCCGCGACCTACCAGGGGGCGCTCTTCTACCAGGACTACGGGCAGAGCTGGCTCCGAGTCATCCAGATGGACGCCAGCAACAACCCGATCGCGTACCTGCCCTTCGGCACCAGCATGGATTCGCCGGTGGACCTGATCTCCGATCCCGCGAGCGGCGACCTCCTCTACGTCTCGATCAGCACCGGTGAGGTGCGGCGCATTCGCTACGTGGGCGGCGCCAACAACCCGCCCACCGCGGTGATCGGCGCGAGCCCGCTCTCGGGCCCCGCCCCGCTGACAGTGAACTTCTCGAGCGCCGGCTCGAGCGACCCCGACGCTGGAGACGTGCTCTCCTATTCGTGGGTGTTCGGCGACGGCACCGGATCTTTCGCGGCGAATCCAACACACACCTACACGGCCGCCGGGTTCTATACCGCCATCCTCACGGTGAGCGACGGCCACGGCGGGACCGACGCCAAGCAGGTGCTCATCACGGTCGGCGCCGGGAACACCAAGCCCACCGCAATCATCATCGCGCCGGTCAACAACGGCTTCTACGTCCACGACCAGGCGCTGAGCCTGGCCGGGAGCGGCTCCGATAACGAGCAAGCCGCCAACACCCTCGGGTATCAGTGGGACGTCTGGCTCCATCACAACAACCACTTCCACCCCAACACCTTCGTCTCGAACCTCCAGAACGACACCTTCACTCCCGGCGAATACGAGGACGGAACCGGAACCTGGCTCGAGGTGCGGCTCTACGTCACCGACAACGGGGGCCTGAGCGACACCACCTCGGTCAACCTCTACCCCGAGGTCGATCTCGACCCTCGCCGATCACGGTCACGCCGGACCCGGCGCGTCGGATCGACGTCAACACCTTCGCTTTCACGATCTACAACCACGGCCGGATGATCGCGCGCCGGACCCACTGGGAGCTGCTCGCCTCGACCAACGTGCTCGCGGAGGGCGACACCATGCTCGCGGGCCTCGACAGCCTCGCGATGTACCTGCCGGTCGTCACCTACCTTGCACCCGGGAGCTATGACCTGCGGGCCGTGCTCGACACCTTCAACATCGCGCACGAGACCGACGAGACCAACAACGCCGAGACCCGCCCACTGTCGGTGGAGGAGGGACCGGTGGGGGTGGGGCCCACCGCCTTGCCGCTCGAGCCTCGAGCGCGATGCCCAATCCGACCACGGGGAAGTCGACCCTGTGGCTCCAGCTGCCGCAGGCGGCGCGGGTCACGTTCGTCGTCCACGACATTCAGGGACGGCAGATATGGGCGAGCGGCGTGCGCGACCTCGGGGCGGGCCGCTGGCCGCTGGTCTGGGAATCGGCCGGCATGCGCGTCGGGGTGTATCTGGCGCGCGTCCAGGTCGAGGGGCAGACCTGGGTGAGGCGCATCGCCGTCCTACGCTAGTCGCCCTTCAGCCCCGCTGAACTGCCGATCCTTCTGACGGTTTTTCCGGCAGCGTCGATCGGTCCGCAGCGCGCCCGGGCCCATGACACGCACCGACTTCCACTTGAGTCCCATCTACAGACTCGGTGCGCGTATTGCATAATCAACGACGACATTGCGGGCTCGAATCCAGGCACGAGCCCGCTTCAAAACGGGTCGCCCTGGCCGCGGGGAGAGGGCCCTTCCGCGTATGGCCGAAGACTTCCCGGCCCCGAGGGATCGACAGTGTCGCGTCACCGAAAACTTCTTGGCGCGCTCGCCGTCGCCTGATGACGACGCTGCGGGCAACGCTTGCCCTGGCCCAGCCCAGCGTGCCGCCGGGCTTCATCGTCGAGAACGCCGTGCCCGGCGCGGCAACTTTCATGTTTCCTACCGGGATCGCCTTCTTCCCGGACGGGCGCCTCCTGGTCGCCGAGAAGGCGGGGTTCGTCTGGATCATCGACGGCGCCGGCAAGCATTCGCCCGCGCAGTTGGACATCCACGCCAAAGTCCACAGCGCCGACCCTCCACACCTGACGACCGGGGTCTGCTGGACGTCGCGGTGGATCCCGACTTCAACAACAACTTGTTCATCTACCTCCTCTACACCGTGGATCCGGACACCAACAACACTGAGCCCGCCACCGAGTACCTGCTACGGCCGCCTCGTCCGTTACCAGATGACCAGCGCCACCTCCAATACGATCAACACGGGCAGCCGCGCGGTTCTCTTCGGGCGCACCTGGCCGGAGGGACCGACCAGCATCTCCCAGACCCACACGATCGGGTCGCTGCGCTGGGGGCCGACGGGAGCCTGCTGGTCTCAGCGGGAGAAGGCGCCGCCTACACCTTCACCGACGCCGGCGGCAACCAGCCCACCGCCTTCGGCCCGCGAAAGACATCCTTGACCGAGGACGTGGGCGCCTTCCGCGCCCAGTACCCGGGCTCCTGGCGGGCAAGATCCTGCGCCTCGATCCATCGACCGGCCTGGGCTATCCGAGCAATCCCTTCTGGGACGGCAACGCCGGCTCGAAGCCGTCGCGGATCTGGGCATACGGACTCAGGAACCCGTTCCGCTTCTGCGTGCGCCCCGGAACGGGCAGCTCCGATCCGGCCGGCGGCAACCCGGGGACGCTCTACATCGGTGACGTGGGCATGGAGGACTGGGAAGAGCTGAGCATCGCCAACCAGGGCGGGCGCAACTTCGGATGGCCGTGCTACGAGGGCACGCACGACGCGATCGGATACCCCTCGGCCACCCTCGAATCACAGCGGCTGCAGCTCGATCGGCCAGCCGGACAACCCCTCACCCCACACCCCGCCGATCTCGGACTGGAACCATCGGGACCCGGACGCGAGCAGCCCGGCAGGGATCATGGGGCAGGCAGCCTCGGGGAGCGCGTTCTACACAGGCACCAGCTATCCAGCGATGTATCAAGGCGCCTACTTCTACGCCGACTACGGGGCGAGCTGGATCCGCGTGATCCAGATGGACGGGAGCGACAATCCGATCGACTTCCTGCCCTTCGGCGACAACATGGACGCACCGGTCGACCTGGTGCCCAATCCGCTCACCGGCGACCTCTACTACGTCGCGATCGCGACCGGCGAGGTCCGGCGCATCAGCTACACCCCGGTTGCCGCGGTGGAGCCCACTTCCCGGTCGTTCCGGCTGTCGGAGGCGATCCCCAACCCGACCCGCGGGCCGACCACCGTTAGCCTCGATCTCGAGCGCGCGGCGGTCGTCTCGGTCGTGGTGCACGACATCCAGGGTCGCAAGATGTGGTCGAGCCCGACCCGGCACCTTCCCGCCGGACACTGGCCCATCACCTGGACCCCGACCGGCATGCGTTCCGGCGTCTACCTGATCGACGTCGCCGTGAGCGGCCAGGTCGTGTCCCGGCGCGTGGCGGTGCTCAAGTAGGGAGCGGCGGCGAGCTCGGGGCGAGGCGCTCCGAGCTCGAGCCACACCACCGCGAAGCCGTCGGGCGTCTGCCAGCGGCGCGCGCGCGCCACGTTCCAGCGGGAGTGGCCGCGCTCGCCGCCCGGCTCCATCACCGGCCGCCATTCCACCCACGCGCGGCTCACGTCGCGGAACACCAGCAGCACGTGGGTGAACGTTACCCGCGCGCGGCAGCCCTCGACGTCGTCCGGCGAGAGCGCCAGGTGGATCACCGGGCGCCGCGCGTGATAGGCGAGCGTGGGACCCAGGTTGCTCATCACCGGCTCGCCCGCCGCCAGCTCGCGGTCGAGCAGGGCCGAGAGATCGCCCAGGGTGCGGACGCTCGGGATGCCGCGGTCGGTCGAGGCTCCGCGTGCCTCTGTGAGGCCGAGCCCGCACTCCCACGCGCCTCACGCCGATCGCGAGCGCGGCCACACCCACGCTCACGATCCGTCGCGTCGCGGAACCCACCGCCGCTGCAGGCAGCCGCTCCACCAGCCCCCAGGTGGCGAGCAGGCCCGCCGCCTCCAGCGGGATGCGCGCCGGGAACAGATAACGCAGCCATGGGATCGAGACCGCGGTCGCGAGCACGCCGAGAATCGCCTGGTAGAGCACCACGAGAGCGGCGAGCGCGAGCGGCCGCGGCGGACGGGTGGCGAGCCACACCACGATGGCGCTCGACCCATAGCGCCCGCGGTCCGCTGGCGAGCGCCAGCAGCAAGGCGCCGATGTTGCCGTCGGCCTTGTCGGCGAGCAGCGTGAGCGCATGGCCGCCGTGCGGGCACCGACGGAACCTCAGGCAGGTGGAGCAGGCTGAACCAGCTCCGGCCTTCCACGCCTTCCCACACCATGAGCCGCGAGAGGTCGAAGCCCGGCGAGCCGAAGGCGTGCCACTTGTAGACCCACCACGGCGCGATCGGGAGCGCCCAGCCGAGCAGGACCAGAGCCGCGACCCTCCATCGGGACGCAGGCGCGGCGAGCAGGGCCACCGCCGCGGCAAAGGCCGGGGCGAGCCACAGCATGTTGGCGCGGAAGCTCCCGTGATGCCGAGCAGCAGGCCGAGCAGCAAGGGACGGCGCGTCGCGGCGCCGCTCGCCACCGCGAGCAGCGCGAGCGTCACCCCCAGGGTGAAAGGCAGCTCGGTGAAGCCGCCGGTCGCGAAGTGCTGGGCCTCGGGATCGAGCAGGAACGCGAGCGCCGCGACCGCACCGGCGGCCAACGCCGCGGCGGCTTCCGCCCAGCAGCCGCGCGATGCCGAAGCAGAGCAGCAGCGCCAGCGCCAGGTACGAGGCGAGCGGCAGCGCGAGCGAGAGCCACTCGCGCTCCGCCGGGCTCGCGAGCGACCAGCCGCCGATGTGGCGCGGCGTGACCCGCTCGACCAGCGCCTCGGACACGACCAGTCCGGGCTGCACCGCCGCCAGCGGCCACGGCGGCGCGGGATGGCGCACCAGCTCGATGGGGAGCGCGTAGGTGGTGGCGAGCCGACCGTGCTCGGCCAGCTCGCGGGCGGCGAGCGCGTACTGCGCGGCGTCGTAACCCAGCACTGGCGAGCGCCGCCCCAGATCCCAAGCGCGCGCATGGAGGCTCCACAGCCATCCGCCGGCGACCAGGAGCACGGCGACCGCCAAGAGCCGCTCCGCGGACCTCCGTGTCCAGCGCACGGCGGCAGAGACTACGCGCTCGACCGGCGGCGCACCACGACCTAAACGATGTCGAGCTGGGGCCCGCTCGATCGCGCCGGCCTCGACGTGCCAGCTCGTAGAGGCGCTCGAGCGCGCGGCGGCCGAGGTCGCCCAGGTCGAGCGTGAGGTCGTTGACGTACATGCGCACGAAGCGCCGGCCGCGCTCGCGGTCGAGCCCGCGGCCGAAGGCGAGCGCGTAGTCGAGTGCGGCGTCCTCGTGGGCGAGCGCGTGGCGGATGCTGGCGAGGAAGCCGTCGCTGGCACGCGCGCATGAGCTCGGGCCCCGAGGTCGCGGCGCACCACGTCGAGGCCGAGCGGCACCGGCAGGCCTCGCGGTCGCGCCACAGCTCGCCGAAGTCCACCACCTTGACCAGCCCCTCGTCGGCGTAGGTGAGCTGGCTCTCGTGGATGATCACGCCGGCCTCGACCATCGCCTTCCTTGCACCGTGTCTGGAATGCGATCGAAGCGCACCTGCACCGGCACGCACGTCGGGCACTCGATGGCGAGCAGCAGCGCGGCGGTGGTCATGGGCCCCGGCACCGCCACGCTGCGCCCGGCGAGCGACGCCAGATCGGTCCGCGACGCGCGCCACCACCACCGGGCCGTAGCCCGTGCCCGAGCGAGGCGCCGCACGCGCATCACGGCGTAGCGGTCCGAGAGACGCGCGTAGGCGTGCGCCGAGACCGCGGTGATCTCGAGGTCGGCGCGATTCGAGCGCGCGGCGGTTGAGAGTTTGGATGTCCTCGAGCACGTGCTCGACCTGGCAGCCGGCGATCGACGCGGCGCCGGTGTGGAAGCCGTAGAACATGAAGGCATCGTCGGCGTCGGGGCTGTGCCCGAAGCGCAGCGTGCGGATCGCGGTCGATGAGCTCATGAGGCTCTCTTTCTGCGGCTCCGCGGCCTGCTCCCACAGGAAATCGCGCAGCGGGCCGAGGCCCTCGGCGCTGCCGCGCCGAGATCACGAAGGCGCCCGGAATACTCCACCTTGAGCCCCGCCGCGACCTCGGGGTCGAGTCGATCGCACTTGTTGAAGACCAGCACGGTGGGCCGCGGCTCCTCGAGCAGCTCCTCGATCACCTCTTCGACCGTCGGCCATCTGGCGCCGGAACTCCGGGTCGGAGGCGTCCACCACGTGGAGCAGCACGATCGGCCTCGATCGCCTCGACCAGCGTGCTGCGGAACGACGCCACCAGGTGGTGGGGCAGCTTGCGGATGAAGCCCACCGTGTCGGTCACCAGCGCCAGCTGCGAGCGTCGGGCTCACCAGCTGGCGCGTGGTGGAGTCGAGTGTGGCGAACAGCCGATCCTCGACCAGCACGTGCGCGCGGGTGAGCGCGTTGAACAAGCGTGCTCTTGCCGGCGTTGGTGTAGCCGACCGAGCGCCGCGCGGAACTCGCCGCGCCGGCGGCGCCGCTGCACCTCGCGCTCGCGCTCCACCGCGGCCAGCTCGCGCTTCGAGCGCGGCGATCCGCTCGCGCACCAGCCGGCGGTCGGTCTCGAGCTGGGTCTCGCCGGGACCGCGCGTGCCGATGCCGCCCGCCTGCCGCTCGAGGTGCTTCCACATGCCGGTGAGCCGCGGCAGCGTGTACTCGAGCTGCGCGAGCTCGACCTGGAGCCGCGACTCGCGGGTGCGCGCGCGGCGCGCGAAGATGTCGAGGATCAGCTCCGAGCGATCGACCACCTTGCACTGGAGCGCCTTCTCGAGGTTGCGGATCTGCGCGGGCGACAGGTCGTCGTCGAAGATGACCATGTCGCCATCCGTCGCCTCGACCCGGTCGCGTGAGCTCCTCGAGCTTGCCCTTGCCGACGAACGTGCGCGGGATGGATCGTGCCGCGCCGCTGGACGACCGCGCTCGAGCACCTCGGCGCCGGCGGTGTCGGCGAGCCGCTCGAGCTCGTCGAGCGATCCGTTCGAGCGCGGCGGTGATCTCGTCCGCCGTGGCCTACCAGCACGGCGCGCTCGGCACGCGGCGGATTGACGACCTCGTGCGTGCGCTTCAAGCGCGTCGATCCGATCTCCAGCTCGTAGGGCACGGGCGTCAGGTTCTCGACTCGTCCCGTCGGGTCCGACCACCACCAGATCCTCGATCCGCACGCCGAGGTCGCGCGACGGGTAGTAGAGCCCGGGCTCGACCGTGACCACCATGCCGGGCTCGAACACCTGCGTGTTGGACGGCGGGCCGCCGAGGCGCGGCGCCTCGTGCACCGAGAGCCCCACGCCGTGGCCGAGGCCGTGCACGTAGCCCTCCTGCGCGGTGTCGTTGGTGCGCAACGTGGCGTGACCGCGCTGCTCGAACAGCTCGCACACCCGCTCCTGCGCGGAGCGGCAGGCCTCGCCGGTCTTCACCGCACCGAGCCGCCACGTCGAAGGCGTCGCGCACGTCGCGATAGAGGCGCTGCAGCCCGTCGCTCGGCGGTCCCAGGCAGAAGGTGCGGGTGAGGTCGCTGAAGTATCCGCCGCCGGCCTCGCCGGGGAAGATGTCGACCAGGAGCGGCGCGCCCGCGCGCAGGCGGCTCGGCGTCGTTGCCGCGGTTGTGCGGCACGCCGGCGTCGCGACCCTGCGACACGATGCTCTCGCCGCCCTCGAGCCCGTAGGTCAGGAACTCCTCGTGGAGGAGCCGGCGCAGGTCCCCGAGCGTCACGCGCTCGGCGCCGTTCGCGCGGAAGTGCGTCGCCGTCGCGCGCGCAGCGTGGCGAGATGCTGGCGCAGCTTGTTCATGCGCCGCGACCGCGCCGTGCGCGGCGTTCCGGATGCTCTCCAGCTCGTCGGCATCCTTGGTCATGCGCGCCAGCGTGATGACGTCGGGATGCGAGCGGTCGACCTCGACGCCCGGCGCGTGGGCCTTCAGCTGCTCGAGCAGCTCGTAGGCGAAGCCCGCCGGCAGATCGCCGAAGAACGCGATCGGCCCCTGCATGCCGAGCGTGTCGAGCACGTCGCCGATCAGACCCGCGAACGCGCGCGCCGGATGGGTCTCGCGCTGCAGCCGCGCCAGCATGCCGTGCTGCGCGAACGAGGAATGCTCGCAGCCGACCTTGGCGGCCTGATCGCGCTCCATCGGGTCGTGCACCAGGTGGGCGCGGCCGTCGGGCGCGCGGAAGTAGATGCCGTAATGGATCTTTTGTCCGGTGGCGTAGTACATGGCGGGGTTGTAGCGGTCGTAGGAGAACACCACCATCCCGCCCAATCCACGCTGCTGCATCAGTCGATCGAGATCTCGTCGCATGGCCGTCTCTTCGGAAGGAGGACGCGGGAGGCGCGGCAGGCCGCGCCACGCTGCGGAAGCCGGAATGCTAATCGATCGCGGGGAGGGGCGGAAGCGGCCGGTCAGCCCTCGACCCGGGCCTCCGAGCGCCGCGCGCCGGCGGCCGCCGAGCACCAGCATGGCCAGCGCGCCGAAGGCGAAGCCGCCGATGTGCCCCCACCAGCGCGATTCCACCCGCGGCGCTCCACGCGAGCGACAGGAAGCCGCTCAGGAACTGGAACAGGAACCATACGCCGAGCACCACCACGTGCCGGCAGCGCCATGAGCTGGAAGAACGGGAAGAGCGGCACCAGCGTGAGCACGCGCGCCGTGGGAAACGCCACCAGATAGCCGCCGAGCACGCCCGCGATCGCGCCGCTCGCGCCGACCGTGGGCATCTCGGAGGTCGCGTTGAAATGCGTAGTGCAGCAGTCCGCCCACCAGACCCGAGACCAGATAGAACGCGAGATAGCCGAAATGCCCGAGCCGGTCCTCGACGTTGTCACCGAAGATCCCGAGGTACCACATGTTCCCGAGCAGGTGCATCCACCCGCCGTGCAGGAACATCGAGGTGAGCAGCGTGATCCCGAGTCCCGAGGCGAGTCCGGCGGCGAGCCGTACCGGCACCAATCCCCATTGCATCATGAAATCGCGCAGCGCAGGACCGAGCGAGAGCTCGTAGAAAAACGCGCCGACGTTCAGCCCGATCAGGATCCGCGTCATCACCGGCGCGAGGCTCGCGGGATTCTCGTCGCGGATCGGGATCACGACGGCGGCTCGGTGCGTCTCTGGCGGCGCCGCCTTCCGTCGTGCCAAGATCCTGGCTCTATCCGATTTGACCCTTTCGGGACCGGCCATCTATGCTCGAAGCGGCCACAACGTTTGTGCATCGAATCGTTCCCCTCGACATCAACAGTGATGCTGTATCCGGATCGTACGTAACCTGATGGGGATTCGCCATGGGAAACACGGTGGCCGTGACCGACACGAGCTTCGAGCAGGAAGTTCTCCAGTCGTCGGTACCGGTCTTGGTGGACTTCTGGGCGGAGTGGTGCGGACCGTGCCGGGTGATCGCGCCGATCGTCGATCAGCTGTCCGTCGAAGTACGCGGGCAAGCTCAAGGTCGTGAAGGTCGACGTGGACCAGAACATGGAGATCTCGAGCCGCTACGGCATCATGAGTATTCCGACTCTCATGCTCTTCAAGGACGGGCACTCCGTGGAGAAGATCGTCGGGACGCTGCCGAAGCCGGTTTTGCTCGCCAAGATTCAGCCCTACATCCCGTAGGGATCCGCTTCGCTCGCGCCGGGCCCGCGCCGCAAGGTGCGGGCCTCGGATGTTTCTTCAGGCGAGGCTAGCCCACTTCCGCGCGATCCGGCGTGGGCACCCGGAGGGTGGGCGAGCGCTTGGCCGGCGCGCAGTCGCGCCAGCGTGAGGATCGCGCGCGGGAGCTGCTCGATCACGTCGCCGGCGATCAATCCGGCCTGTCCCTTCTCGGCCGCCGCCAGATCGCCCGCCAGTCCATGGAGGTAAACGCCGAGCCGCGCCGCGTCGTAAGGCGCGAGTCCCTGCGCGAGCAGCGCCGCGATCGTCCCGGTGAGCACGTCGCCGGTGCCCGCGGTCGCGAGTCCGGGATTGCCGGTGGGATTCACCGTCGCCGTTCCGTGGCCGACGCGGTCACGGTGGGCGCGCCCTTGAGCACGACGACCGCGCCCCAGCGCGGCGCCCATTCGCGCGCGAAATCGATGCGCCGCGACTCGATCTCGGCGGGAGCACACCGGTCAGGCGCTGCATCTCGCCTAGGTGCGGGGTGAGCACGCGCGCCGCGCGCGCGTGCGAGCGCCTCGGCGTGACCCTCGAAAGCGTTGAGCGCATCGGCGTCGATCACCAGCGGCCGATCGCTCTCGGCCACACGCGCCGCACCAGCTCCGCGGATTCGCGGTGACGGGAGAGCCCCGAGCCGAGCGCGACGACATGAGCGTCGGCCGCGCGGGCCAGCACCGGCTCGAGCGCCGCGAGCGCGAGCGTGCGCTCGCTGGTCTCGGGCATCGGCAGGGTCATCTCCTCGGTCAGCTTCACCTCGAGGATGTCGTTGAGGCTCTTGGGCACGGCGACCTGCACGTAGCCCGCGCCCGCGCGTGCCGCCGCGCGCGCGGCGAGTGCGGCGGCGCCGGTGAGACCGACCGCGCCTCCCACCACCAGGACACGACCGACGCTGCCCTTGTGCGCGCGCGGATCGCGGCGCCGGCAGCAGCTGCGCCATCGTCGCTGGCGGTGGCGAGTCGCTACCGGCAAGGCCGCGGCGTCGACGGCGTCGGGCGCGAGACCGATGTCCACCACCTCGAGCGTCCCGGTGAAGGCGCGGCCGGGATAGAGAAAGTGACCGCGCTTGGGGCACCCGAACGTCACGGTCAGCTCGGCGCGCACCGCGCGGCGCGCGATCGCTCCGGTGTCCGGATGGACGCCGGTCGGGGATGATCGACCGCCACCACCGCCGTGCCCGCGTCGTCGAGCTGGCGCAGCGCGTTGACGCCTTCGGCCATCAGCGCCTCGGGCTCGCCGCGCGTGCCCGGTGCCGAGCAGCGCGTCGAGCGCGAAGTCCCACTGGTCGCGCGAGGCGATCAACCGCTCCAGCTCGCGGCTCGATTCGATCGTCAGCACGCGCAGCCCGAGCGGCGCTCGAGCCGTCCGAGGTTGCGCGCGCGCGTCGCCGCGGATCGCTTGCGGCGTCGCCCACCAGGCCACGTGCACCTCGGCGCCGCGTCCCTGAGCCAGCGCGCCGCCACGAAGCCGTCGCCGCCGTTGTTGCCCGTGCCGCACAGCACCAGCACGCGCATGCCCAGCAGCGCCCCGTACTGGCGCTCCATGGTCGCGACCACGCCCTGACCGGCGCGCTCCATCAGCGCCTCGCCGCTGGCGCGCCGGTTTCGATGGTGGCGCGATCGAGGAGCCGCATCTCGGCGGCGGTCACGAGCTGCATCGGTGCGCTCCGGCTCCGCAGGGTCTCAGCGAACGCGCGCGCGTGAGCGCGCGTCACCGACGAGGTCCTTCATCAGGCGCTCCTTGTACGCGGCGTCGCGCTCGCAGCGCGCGACCAGGTCGGGATCGGCGGAGATGAAGGGGAGATCGAACAACTCGGGGTCGGCTTCCTGCTCGGCGTAGATGCGCTCCTGCTCGTGGCGCGAGAATGAGACGGCGCGCCTCGATGTTGTCGAAGGACTTGCCGGGCAGGAACGCCTTGTTGAAGACGTCGTAGACGTACACGTGGAAATGCCCATCCAGTCCGGTGGTTCCCTCGGGCGCCTGGTGGACCTTGACCTTCGATGCCTTCACCTTGCCAGCAGCTCATGAAGCCTCCGACCTAGGGGAAACAAATGCGCCGATGATCACGGTGTCGGCTCGGCCGCTCCGACCGCCGGGACTGATCGGCGTGATTTCCATTGAGTCGATCCACTACCGCCACCAGCTCCAGCACGTCGTCGATCTCGAAGTCGGCGCCCGATGACTCGGTGCCGAACGTGTCGCCGTAGCGCGCGAACACGGTGATCATGCCCAGGCTCTTGGCGCCGACCACGTCGCGCTCGGGCCAGTCGCCCACCATGATCGCCTCCTCCGGCCGCGGTGTCGAGCGCGCCGCAGGACCTCGCGAAACGGCGCGGGGCTCGGCTTCGTCTCGCCGGTGTCGTCGAGGGTGACCACCACGTCGAAGACGTGCTGCAGCGAGAGGTCGCACAGCCGGAGCCACGCCTGGGCGCGCGGCGCGTCGGACACCACGCCCAGCCTGACGCCGCGCTTGGTGAGCTCGAGCAGCGTGAGCTGCACGTGGGGGTAGGTCTTGAGCGAGGAGCCGCGCGCCTTGCGGTAGGCGACGATGCCCGAGGCCAGGATCTTGGGATCGATGTGGCCCAGCTCGCTCTCGAGCAGCTGCGTCGAACACCTGCTGGTACTCGAGCCCCTGCTCCTTGTAGATCGCGTCGATGCGGGCGCGCACCGCGTCGCGCGGCAGCTTGAGGCCCGCGTCGATCATGCCGTCGATGGCGGCATTCACGGCGTCCGCCTTCATCTTCATGAAGTCGGTGAGCGTGTTGTCGAGATCGAAGACGATCGCTCGGATCACGCGTCGCTCGGTCCGTTACTTGGCCGACACGCCGATGCCGCGCCCCAGGCTGATCTCGCCGTTGTCGATGCGAATGTTGAATCCGCAGTCGGGTTGCTGCACACCCATGCCTTGTAGGTGATGGGCGCACCATCGCGGCCGTAGTCGGACAGCGGGAGCAGCACTCCGTCCCGGCACTTGCGGCAATCGGGAAAACTCTCCATCCCAAACCCCTCCCCTCGAGACTGGCTCGCCGCCGCGCCCGGCGGTGGAGCGACGGCAGCGCCCATTCTAGGCGAGCGCCGCGCGGCGGTGTCAACCGCGAAGGCTCATTGCATGAAGTCCCGCACCCCGCGTCGATCGGCCAGATGGTGAGGTGCCCGAGGGCGACGTGCGGCGGCGCCGTGCACACGAACGCCACCAGGCTCGCGATGTCCTCGGTCTCGAGCTTGCGGCCGCGCTCGGCGCTCGAGGATCGACTCTCCCGCCGGAGTTGATCTGGTGAGGGTAGATCACGCTCACCCGGATGTGATGGGGCTTCACCTCGAGCGCCGCGGATTCGAGGAGACCGCGCAACCCCCACTTGCTCGCCGCGTACGCGGCCGACCCGGGCTGTCCCACCAGCCCGCCGATCGAGCCGATGCCGACCACGGTGCCGGCGCCGCGCTCGATCAGGTGTGGCAACCCGTGCTTGAGGGTGAGGAACGCGCCCTTGAGATTGAGATCGATCAGCGTGTCCCATTCCGCCTCGCTAGTGCTCGGGATCGGGGAACCCATCCAGGTTCCGGCGTTGAGCACGAGGATGTCGAGCCGCCCCAGGTCGCGCTTGGCGGAGGCGATCGCCGCCGCCACCTCGGCTTCGCGCGTGATGTCGGCCGGCGCGGCGACCGCGTGCGCGCCCTGGGACCCGAGGCTCGCGACCGCCTGGTCGAGCTCGGCGTTGAGGCCGCGCGAGACACGCCACCGCCGCGCCTTCCCGCGCGAGCGCGCGCGCGATGGCCAGGCCGAGACCGCGGCTCCCGCCCGTCACCAGCGCGCCCTGATTCGCGAGCTTCACGCCACTCCACCCTCACGAGCCGCGCGCGACAGGAGACCGCTCACGTCCTGGTAGGCGTGCTCGCAGGGTCGACCATCGGCGTGCAGGTAGCGGCACGACCCTGCTGCGAAGGCGACCAGCGACGACGACACGGTCACCATGCGTCCCTCGTGCAGGCAGACCGGTGGGGTTCCATCCAGGCCGTGCGAGCGGAGCAGCGTGGCGAGCCATCCTCGGCCTCGCTCAAACTCCGCGGCCGCACGTCGCGGAGGCGCTCGAGCAGATGGACGGTGCGCGGCTCCGAGGGATCGTTGAGATCGCGATGCGTGAGCACGCTCCAGCCCGACGCCACCTCCGTCACCCGCGCGGGGCCGCGGTCGTCGTGGGCGAGCGCCCAGCACGAGCGCGCGGAGGCGAACACCAGGGTGAACGGCGCGTAGCGGTCCGCTTCGAGCGCCTCCTGCGCGCGGCGGAGCGCCGAGCGGGAGAGCGGATCCTCGCCGCCCTCCGTCACGGACACGGACGCCACGTCGAGCGTCAGCAGGCCGCGCGAGCGCACGCCGGTGCGCGGCGGCGCCGGTGCGTCCGGATCGTAGCGGTTGAGCAGTGCGATCGCCGCCTCGCCCTCGCGCACCGCGAGCCACGTGCCGCCGGCCACGCGGTCCCGCCCGCCCACGATCCAGGGATCCTCCACCAGCACTCGCGGCGGATCCGAGGCGCGTCCCGGATTCTCGTCACGGTTGGCGCCGAGCACGACGGTGCGCGGACCGATGACGTCTCGACCGATGATCAGCGTGCACATGGAGGCGACTCTAGGGCCGCGTCTTGCCGGTCGTCCAGCCGACGTGTAGTGTCGCCGAGTTCCCTCGACTCGGGTCCGGAGGCCAGCGTCTTCCATCCCATGAGCCCCGCACGAACAGGGGCCGGACATCGCTCGATCATCGCGCCGGGCCCCCTGTGCCGCGGCGCGTCTCGTCTCCGCTCTCGCCGCTCTGTGCACGTTCGTGACACCCGTGCACGCGCAGACGATCAAGCCCTGGGTGCCTCCGGCTGCGGATTCACTGGTGCAGTGGGCGAACGAGGCGAAAACGCGGTTCCGCGGCAACACCGGCGACTCCTCACCGGGAACAACTTCGCCGCGTACGACCTGGTGGGTCGGATCGGACGCCGCTTGCTGCGCTCGCTCGGACGCGACAACATGCGCCAGGCGTCGGCGATCAAGCCGATCCTCGATTCACTGGGGCTCGAGACCGACATCCGCGTCGATCCGGAGATGCCGTTCTTCTCCCTGCTCATGGTCCGCAATCCCTATCGCCGCACCGCCAACGCCGCGGGATTCCTGTTCTGGTACCTCGAGAAGGACCTGCGCATGCAAGGCATTCAGTTCCAGGGTGGCGTCAAGCCGGACATGAAGGTGTCGTGGCTCGGCGCGGAGGACGCGCCCTATTCGTGCGGGATCGTCGACCGTGCCCTCGGCCCCGATCCCACCCTGCGTGTCATGCTGCTGCGTCTCAACCGCAACGGGATGTTCTGGACGCTGATCCAGTCCGAGGACACCGGCGTCAAGCTCGGAGCCTCCGGCGCGAGCACGTGGGTGGATCTGAACGCCGACGACATCGCGGAGCTGGTGGTCTTCACGCCGGCCGAGCAGGACTCGCTCTTCGACGAATGCGAGACCTGTCCCAAGCGCACCACCGAGCTGGTGTTCGTGGAGCGCGCCGAGGGTTACCGCCTGCTCGACACGCGCCTGCTGCCTTCGCCCTACGCGACCTTCACGCTATTCGTGCGACTCTTGCTCGACGGCAATCGCGCGCAGGCCGGGCGTGTGGTGCTCAAGCCCGAGCTGGTGCAGCGTGCGGTGACCGAAGGCTGGGGATCGCAGCGCGCCTGGCGCACCTGGCTCACCGAGGGCGCGCAACCCGGGCCGTGGCCGGTGTGGCTGTTGATGCGATTCAAGGGGCCGCATGGCGAACGTCACTATCGGGTGGATTTCGAAATGCACCATGGACGGTGGGTGATCCGTGACTGGTCGGAGCGGCAGGGAGCTCCGACCGCGAAGACGACCGGGAAAACGACCGCGAAGACGACCGGGAAGCCTCCGGGTGGCGCCAAGCCCGACTCCTCGAAGGCCAAGCGATGAGCCGCGTGCGCCGACATCCGTGGTCCGCGGGGCTGATCGTCACGCTGGCGCTCGCATCGCTGATCTCGTGCGACCGCTCACCGCGATTCAAGTCGGCGGATGCCGATTCGACCGCGATGGTCCCGTCCGACTCGAACGCCACGTACGTGCAGATGGCGCGGGTGCGCTGGGACGATCCCGAGCAGGGCGGGGAAGCGGCAGATCTCACCGCGCGCGTGGTCCTCCAGGATCTGCGCAATCATCCCGGCGCCCCGATCTACGATCGCGCCCGCGAGCTGCTCGACTCGCTCACCTTCGGCGTCGAGACCGGCGGGGGCGCGAGCTTCGTGCTGACCAACCTGTTCGCGCGCTCAATCCCTCCGCGGGCTCCTATCCCTACCTGTTCTGGCGCGAGACGGGCGCCACGCATTCGCAGGCGCTCGAGGCGGGAGGCATGCATCTCGTGGGCGCGGTCGCGGAGCCGGCCGGGCAGTCCGGCACGCCGGGCACCCGCGTCGCCGCCTTGTTCAGCCGCGTCAGCAGCTCGGGCCAGCAGCCGTTCGTGTTCGTGTGGCAGCATCCACCGGGGGCGGCGAGCTGGCGCCTGGTGCAGAGCCTGGGCGCCGACTCGCTGGGCTCGATCGGAAGCGCGCGGCTCACGTTTCCCGACGCCAACGGCGTGGTGCTGGTGAGTCGCGCCACCATGCCCGGCGCGCGGCTTCGACGAGTGCGCCACCTGCGCACACGTCAACCGCGTGCGCAGCTTCCGTTGGGGCGAGCCGGGCCTGGTGCTGGAGCAGGAGGACATCGAGCGCACGCCGTACTACACCTTCGTCCAGCTCATCCAGGCGCTGGTCGCCAACGATCGCACCGAGGCGGGCCGGTGGGTCGCCGACCCGCGCTGCTCGACGCGGCGATCGGCTACGGGTGGGGGACCTCGAAGGGTTCGTGGCGACTCGCGCCTGGAACCTCGCCGACCGACCCCGATCTGGTGCTATTCCGTGGACCCCAGGAAGCCTATCGAGTCCACTTCTCCCCGCGCGGCGGCGATTGGTTCGTCACCGGCATGGAGCCCACCACGCGCAACGTCGAGTAGGGGCGGGCTGCGCCGGCTGGCGGCGCGCGAACCAGGCCTGGTGCACATTTGGGCCACGGGGTTATACTGCGCCACCGCCCAGTGAAGTGGCGAAGGACCGACAGGCCCGACCTCGACCCCGGCGGACGCAGGGTGGCGTCCGGGAGGTGACGGTGCAGGCAGCGCCCCGAAGTTTCACGGAATGGGCCGCGGATGCCGCGGCCGCCGGTCATCAGGCTCGGCGAGCGGATGCGCGCGCTCGCCGGCCGTCCGGAGAACCGTGGCGCGCTGGTCCACTGGGAGACGCTTCCGGCCCGGGCCGCCCGCTTCGGAGTCGCTCGACCCCGGGCTGCCGCCGCCGCTGGTCGATGCGCTCGAGCGCCTCGGGATCGAGCGGCTCTACACGCACCAGGCGCGCGCCATCGCCGCGCTGCGCGGCGGCCACGACGTGGTGGTGGTGACCGGCACGGCCAGCGGCAAGAGCCTCTGCTATCACCTTCCGGTCCTGGAGCGGCTGCTCACGGACCCGGAGGCCACGGCGCTCTATCTCTTTCCCACCAAGGCGCTGGCGCAGGATCAGCTCAAAGGCCTCACGCGGCTCGCCCTGGGCCATCCGCGGATCGCGGAGCGCTTGCGCGCGGGGTGTACGACGGCGACACGCAAGCCACCACCCGCCGCAAACTGCGCGACAGCGGCAACGTGATCCTCTCCAACCCCGACATGCTGCATCAGGGCATCCTGCCTTCCCATCCCAAGTGGGCGCGCTTCCTCTCACACCTGGCCTTCGTGGTCATCGACGAGATGCATGCTTATCGCGGGATCTTCGGGTCGCACGTCGCCAATGTGCTGCGACGGCTGGAGCGGATCGCCACCCACGACGGCGCGCGCTTCCGCCACGTGCTGTGCAGCGCGACCATCCGCAACCCGGGTGAGCTGGCGGCCGCGCTCATCGGCCGCGTGGCGACCGTGGTCGACGACGACGGCGCGCCGCGCGGACCCAAGCATTTCGTGTTCTGGAATCCGCCGTGGACCGACGACTCGCGCATGGAGCGACGCTCGAGCAACGGCGACGGCAGCCGACTGCTCATCGAGTTGCTGGCGGGCGGGGCGCAGGCCATCGCCTTCACCAAGTCGCGCGTGGCCGCGGAGCTGGTCTATCGCTACGCGCACGAAGGGCTCGAGCGCTCGGCGCGCGGGCTCGCCGAGCGCATCCGCCCGTATCGCGGCGGCTATCTGCCCGAGGAGCGGCGCGCAATCGAGCGCTCGCTGTTCTCGGGCGAGCTGCGCGGCGTGATCTCCACCAACGCGCTCGAGCTCGGGATCGACGTGGGCGGCCTCGACGCCGCGATCCTGATCGGCGCACCGCCCACCCTGGCGAGCGCGTGGCAGCAGGCCGGACGTGCGGGACGCCAGGGCGAGGAGTCGCTGGCGGTGCTGGTGGCGTACAACGACACGGTGGATCAGTACCTCATGCGGCACCCCGATTACTTCTTCGGACGCTCGCCGGAGGCCGCGGTGATCGATCCCGAGAATCCCTACGTGCTGGCGCAGCAGCTCGCGTGTGCGTCGTACGAGCTGCCGCTCGCTCCGAGGATGCGCAGCGCTTCGGTCCGCAGACCGCCCAGGTGCTGGCCGCGCTCGAGGCGTCGGGGAGACGCGCGCCATCGACGGGCACGCCTACTGGTCGTCGAGCGACTTTCCCGCGGCCAAGGTGAACCTCCGCACCATTTCCGACGACACCTACACGATCGTCGATCTGAAGGAAGACAACCGCGTGATCGGAACAGTGGACGCGATCAGCGGGCTCGAGCTCGTGTACCCCGAGGCGATCTACCTGCACGACGGCGCCACGTACTACGTGCGGGAGCTCGACCTCGAGCAGAAGGTGGCCTACGTCGAGCCGCGCGAAGTCGGCTACTACACCCAGCCCGTGCTCGACACGCAGATCCGAGTGGTACGCGAGCTCGAGCGCCACGACTGGCGCGGCGAATCGCCGTGCCTCGGCGAGGTCTGTTATTCCTGGCAGACCGTGGCGATGAAGAAGATCAAGTTCGGCACCCGCGAGTCGATCGGATACCACCCGCTGGCACTCCGCGTCTGACGCTCGACACCGTGGGGCTGTGGATCGCGCCCGGGGAAGCGACGTGGGCCGAGGTGGCGCGGCGCGGCGCGCATCCGTGGGAAGCGCTGGCGGGCGTGCGCAACCTGGCGATCACCCTGCTGTCGATGATGACCATGTGCGATCCCGCCGATCTCGGTGGCGTGCTGGATTCCTCGAACGTCGGAAGGCCGACCCTGTTCCTGTTCGACCGCTATCCGGGCGGACTGGGCTTCGCCGAGCAGGGCTTCGCGCGGGTGGAGGAGCTGGCGCGGGCGACGCTCGCGCACCTCGAATCGTGTCCATGCAGATTGGGTTGCGCCCTTCGTGCGTGGGACTTCCGATCTTGCGTCCCGCGCAGCAGCAGGATCCTGATCTGTCGCATGCGCGCGCGGTCCCCAGCAAGCAAGCGGCGCGGACACTGCTCGAAGTCTGGATCGGCGAGGAGGAACCGAGATGAGTGCCCAGGAATGGCCGGTGACGTTCTTCGACGGGGACTACCTGAGGATCTACGAGCCGCAGCTCACTCCCGAGCTCACGAAGTCTGAAGTCGACTTCATGGCCACGGCGCTCGATCTGCCTCAGGGCGCGGCGGTGCTCGACGTGGGATGCGGCGTCGGACGCCACGCGGTGGGCATGGCAGCGCGCGGGTACCGCGTCACCGGCGTGGATTTCAGCGCGCCCTACCTCGAGATCGCGGCTCAGGCGGCGGCGCGCGCCGGCGCCGAGGTCACCTGGCGCCGCTGCGACATGCGCGAGCTCGACTACGAGCGCACCTTCGCCGGGGTCTATTCGTACTTCACTTCATTCGGCTACTACACCGACGCCGAGAACGAAGCGGTGCTCGGGCGGATCGCTCGTGCGCTCGAGCCGGGCGGCCGGTTCCTGATCGACATGGCCAACCGTGAGCGCACGCTCACTCATCCGCAGCAACGCGGCTGGAACCCGCAGCCGGGCGGCGGGCTGCTCATGGAGGAGGTCTCGCTCGATCTCCTCACCTCGCGGGTGACGTCGCGGCAGATCCTGATCCCGCCGCACGGCGGATCACAAGTGGTGAAGACATTCGAGCTGCGTCTCTACACCTGTGCCGAGCTCACCGCGCTCATGAGCCGGCACGGCCTGCGCGTCGTCTCGGTGTGGGGAGGAGCCGATCGCAGCGCCTACTCCACCGAGACCCGACGCATGATCATCCTCGCGGAACGGGGCGGAGAGGCGCGCGTGATCGGTGGCGCCGAGCTGCGCACGCGGCTCGGTGAGCTGGCGCGCTCGCGCCGGGCAGGCGATCCGTCGCAGCGAGGAGCGACCGAGCCAACACAGTCATCGGCTTCCCGGGCACGGCTCAGTCCGCATGCCGTGGGCGTGGAGGCTTACCTTCCAGGAGGTGAATGGCGCGACGAGCGGGGCGCGGTCTTCGTCCACGAGCGGCTGCGCTCGGAGATCGAGCGACCGCGGGCCGACTGGGGACGACTGGATCCCCGCCCGAGGACGAGGCGCTGCTGTCGAGCGCGCAGGCGCTCGGGCTCTCACGTCTGCTGTTCCTCGACCTCGAGACCGGAGGCTTCTCGTCGAGCCCCGTGTTCCTGGCTGGCACCATGCACTGGAACGGCTCGGACTTCGTGCTGCGGCAGTATTTCGCAAGACACTATGGAGAAGAGCGCACCCTGCTGCGCGCGTTGGACGCCGAAGTCCGACGCTTCGACGCGATCGTGACGTTCAACGGCAAGTCCTACGATGCGCCGTTCCTCCGGGACCGCTCCCACGTGCATGGCGTCCCGTTGCGGCTGCCGCCCCTCCATGTCGATCTGCTCCATCCCGCCCGGCGGCGTTGGCGCTCCCGGCTCGCCGACTGCCGGCTGCAGACCCTGGAGCTTCGGGTCTGCCGCCGCCGCCGAGCCGGCGACGTCCCGAGCGAGGAGGTGCCAGGCCTCTACCACGATTTCGTCCGCCGTGGAGATCCCTACCGGCTAGTGCCTGTCTTTCATCACAACCTCTTGGACGTCATCACCATGCACGAGATTCTCCGGGCCTTGTGCCGGCCGCTCGCGCCGGACGAAGAGCGCATTCGGAAGGAAAATGACGCCCCACCGGAATGGGAGGACCGAGTCCTCTTCCGTTGACATTTCGTTGACGAGGTCTGCGTCGCTTCCTATAATTCCCGCCCACGGCAGCATCGTCGATCTCGGGCTGAACCATGGTTCTCGTGAACTTTCCAAGCATTCGCAGTGTTGAGGCGCGCGCCCCGATTCATCCCCGAGTTGAGCCGCTCGGCATATTCCTGCCGGGCTTTTCTTTTTCCGGAGATCCAGCGGAGGTTCACTTCGAATCATGGCGACGCTCGAAGACAAGACCATCAAGTGCGTGGACTGCGGTCAGGACTTTCTGTTCACGGTAGGTGAGCAGGAGTTCTACCGGGAGCACGGCCTCACGCACGCCCCCACCCGGTGCCGGGGCTGCCGCGAGAACCGCAAGGCGCAGCGTCCAGGCTCGACCCCGGGGGAGCGCGGGTCATGACCAGCTCCTCGAAGGATATGTACAAGGCGGTGTGCGCGGACTGTGGAACCGAGACCATGGTTCCATTCGCCCCTCGGCCGGCCGCCCGGTGTACTGCCGCAACTGCTATCCGAAACACAAGAGCGTTCACGGAGTCGGTCGCAGCTTGGGCGCGCGGCCGTCGCACACCGGCGGGCAGAGGGCGCATGCCGTTTCGCACGCCGGGGGCTCCGATGGGCGGCGCCAGGGAGCGGTGAAGTGGTTCAACGCCAACAAAGGGTACGGCTTCATTCAGACCGAGGAAGGTGAGGATCTGTTCGTCCACTTCTCGGCCATTCAGGCTGACGGTTACCGCAGCTTGACAGACGGCGACCGCGTCGAGTTCGATGTGGTCGACAGCAACAAGGGAAGGCAGGCCGCCAACGTCACCAAGGTCTGACCCGTCCGCTTCCACGAGTCGGGGAGCCTCTGCGCCTTTCGGTGCGGGGGCTTTCGGCTGGAGGATCCCTTCGCCGTGCTGGAGACCGTCAAGGCGTTCACGCAGCTGAGCGAAGAGTTCGTCGAGCTGTACATGCGGCATCACCCCGTGCAGGCCACGCGCGCGGGAATCCACGATTACGACGCGAAGCTGCCGGACGATTCTCCGGAAGGTGTTCGTGAGCGGATCGTGTGGCTGCGCGATCTCGAGCAGCGCCTGGTCGCCTCCGTGCCCTGGCAGGAGCTGCCGATCGAGCAGCGCGTGGACTACGGGCAGCTCCGTTCGCAGCTTGCGGCCATGCGCGCCGATCTCGAAGAGATCAAGATGTACGCGCGCAACCCGTCGATCTATCCGGAGACCGCGCTGGCCGGCGTCTTCCTGCTGATGGTGCGCGGGTTCGCTCCGCTCGAGGAACGCAAGGAAGCGATCCTGTCGCGCCTGCTCGCCATCCCCGATTACCTCAAGGCAGTGCGACCCAACCTGAAAGAGGTCCCCGACACCTACCTCGGCGTCGCCTCCGAGGTGACGTTGAGCGCGCCCGCCTTCGTCGACGACGTGACGCGCTCGCTGGTGCGGTCGTTCCCCGCCGAGGCCGAGCGCATCGAGCACGCCGGCAATCGCGCGCGCGTCGCGTTCCTCCAATACCAGGAGTTCATGGATCGCGAGCTCGAAGCCAAGATCGGCGGGACCTTCGCGATCGGCGAGCGCTGGATGAACTTCAAGCTCGAGCGCGAGCACCTGCTCTCGATGGATTGCGCCGCGCTCGAGGCCCTGGGCCGCGATCACGTCCAGCGCACGCGCACGGCGCTCGAGGCGGCCGCCCGAGAGATCGATCCGAACCGCTCGTGGCGCGAACTGGTGAGCGAGGCCAAGAAGCGTCATCCCGAGGCGCTGCGCCTGCGCGAGGCGTACCAGGCGGAAGTGGATCGCGCGCGGCAGTTCGTGATCGACCGGAAGCTGGTGGCCATGCCGGGCGGCAGCGAGAAGCTCGAGGTGCTGGACACCCCGGTCTTCCTGCGGGCCACCACTCCCTATGCCGCCTACACGTCACCGGCGCCATTCGACGAGGAGCAGACCGGACTGTTCTTCGTCACGCCGGCGGACGCATCCCGGCGCAAGGACGAGCAGGCGCAGCAGCTCGAGGGTCACTGCTATGCGAGCATCCCTCTCACCACGGTGCACGAGGGGTATCCCGGGCATCACCTGCAGCTCTGTCAGGCCAACCGCGCCGGCTCGCGGCTCCGTCAGCTCGCGGACAGCAGCCTGTTCGCCGAAGGGTGGGCGCTCTACTGCGAAGAGCTGATGCACGAGCTCGGCTATTACCTCGATCCGGTGACCCGCATCTTCCAGCTCCGCGATCTGCTGTGGCGGGCCTGCCGCGTGGTGATCGACGTCGGCCTCCATACCGGCAAGCTCACCTTCATGCAGGCCGTCGACTACCTGGTCGAGGAGGCGATGCTCGAGCGCATCAACGCCGTGATGGAGGTGAAGCGTTACACCATGATGCCGACCCAGCCCATGAGCTATCTGGTCGGCAAGCTCCAGATCCTGGCCCTGCGCGACGAAGCCCAAAAGCGCCTGGGCGATCGCTTCGACCTCTCACGCTTCCACACCGCGCTGCTGGCGGGCGGCACGCTGCCGCCCGCGCTCGTGCGTGAGGAGCTCTTCCAGCGGCTCACCTGACGCTGGCGTGGGCTTGCGCCTCGTTCCTCGACCGGGACGCTCGAACCAGCGACGCGGTCACGGGCATCGGCGCGAGCGGCAGCGGACACAGCTTCTCCACGCCCTCGATCACCGGATAGAACTTTCCGTCCCGCGCGGCGGGCGCGAGCCGTGACGCGGTGGCGGTGGCCGAAGCGCTCAGGTTCACCTCTGGAATGTGCGCACCGAAGTGCGCGTTCACCGCGTCGATCATCAGGTTGGCGATGAACCCGTGCGCCAGGTCGGTGGGATGCACGCCATCGAGGCTGAACAACCCGCCCCTGATGTAGGCCGTGGTGTACGTGGTTCCTTGGAAATGAAGACCCGGCGAGTTCGCCTGCTTGAGCAGGCCGTTCAGGTCCACCACCGCGGCGCCCGCCGCGGCGGCCTTCGCGCGGATCGACGCGTTGTAGGCGTCGACGGTGATCTGGAGATTCGCGGCCTCGGCGGCGTCGAGCACGACCTGGTTGGGGAGCGGATTGCCGTTCCCCGGTTGCAGTGGATTCACGTAGTTGTAGCCGCCGACCGGAATCCCGTTGCCCGCCGCGATCAGCCCGGCCGCGGTCAGCAGCACGTGATCGTCGGGACCGAGCGGGCCGTTCGGACCGATGAGCGGCATGGGCTGGCTGAACGTGGCCGCGTCGACCGTGAACCACCGAAACGTGGTGACGAACGGGATCGAGGTCACGTCGGGCACGGTGAAGAGCGCGAGCTTGGTCTGCGGTGATGCTCCCTGGATCGCCGCGAGCGTGCCTGACAGGATCAGATCGAAGTTCTGGGCGCTCACGAGCGGCGTACCGATCCCCGCGGTCGCGGCGCCGAGCACCTCGTTGGAGCCATACTCGATGCTGAGGAAGGTGGGCTGGAGGCTCAGCACATCCTGCAGGATCGTGCCGCGATGCCGGACGATCTCGTTGAATTGGTTGTTCCGCTCCTCGAACTGGTTGTAGTAGTTCGTTTCGTTCGCCAGGTCGAAGAGCAGGGAATAGGGCACTGCCATGTTGTTGTATGCGGTCGCTTGGCCGTAATTGGTGAACGTGCCCCGCGTCCGGCCGAGCGTGTCGAGGACGAGCGGACTCAAGGAGTGGAGCTGGAGCAGCGGCGGGAAGCCGTCGGCGCTGACGCTCGGGATCGTGAAGCTCAAAGCACCGGCCTGACGGGCGAACAGGTAGGCGTAGCTCTGGCGCTGGTGGTGGTCGACCAGGCCGCCCGACTCCCAGCCCGCCGTGATGCTGGTGCCCGTCGCCACGTAACGGCTGAAATCGGCGCTGCCGCTCTGCGGCGCCGGCTGCGTGATGGGATCGATCTTTCCACAACCCGCGGAGAGCACGGCGCCGAGCGCCGCGGCCAGTCCCAGGGAAATGCGCGCGTTCATGTCGTTCTCCTCGCCCGCTACCAGCGGAAGCCGACGTTGAGTCCCGCGGCGTTGACGTAGGTCTTGTACTCACCGTCGTAGCCGTCGCGGTTCTTGCCCTCGGTGCTGCGGTTTTGTACGAACACCGAGAGGTTGTAGACGTCGATCCACACGTTGCTCCAGGGACGGAAGCCGACCCCCAGCGTGACGCCATTGCGCGCCGCGTCGGGCAGGATCGGGCTCACCGATTCGGCTGGCGCCGCGGCCTGGTCATAGTAGTAGCCGAAGCGGTAGGTGAAGCTCGGCAGCCGGTGCTCGGCGCCCACGCGGATCGCCAGCGCGTCGTCGTAGTCCTCGACGATGGTGCGATCGTTCTGCGGGGTCTGCTCGAACTTGATCGGGAGGTCGCTGAACGCCGACCACTCGGTCCAGACCAAGTCCGCCTCGACCGTCCAGGCCTGCGGCTTCCACGCCGCTCCCACTGCCCAGATCGCCGGGAAGCGCAGCACCGTGCTCACGCCCTGATTGGGCGGGAGGCCCGCGGCCACCGCCGCGTCGAACGCGGCGTTGCCGGTCGGGATCTGCCGAAACGTGGCGTCACCTGACGGCTTGGTGACGACCAGGGAGCGATAGGTCGCGCCGATGCGGCATTCCTCGTTCGGCGCCCAAGCCAGCGCAGCGTTCCAGCCTGGACCGGGCTCCCAACCGGCGCTGAGATCGGCTTCGGCCACGTCGACCTGCGCGCCACCGCCGCCAGGGATGGGCTCGAGAATGCGATTATTGAGCCGCACCTTGGAGAGCATCAGGTCGGCCCCGACCGCCCCACTCAGCTGGGGGTGATGTCGACCGCAGCCGACAGGCCGAGGTTGGCGGCGTCGAGGTTCGCCCGCGTCGCGATGTAGCGTCCGGTGAAAGTGTCGGGATTCTTCCATTGGACCCCGAGGCCATAGGGGCTGCTCACCCGAGTCCCGCGGCGCAGCGCTCACCGAAGCGCCGCGCGTAGTAAAAGGCGGGGATCGGGAAGAAGTTGTGCTCCATCTCCTCGGTCACGCCGTAGCCGGGATAGGGGTTCTGCCCCGCGAAGCTCGAGAAGGGAGTGAGCACCGCGCCGCCGAGATAGAACAAGCCCTTCGGCCCTTCCTTGGGCAGGATGTGGGTGAGCGCGGCCGGGTTGTAGAAGACCGCCGAGGCATCGTGAACCGAGGCGGTCCCCGCGCCGGCCATGCCGAGCACGGCGGCGCCCTCTTCGTAGATTCCATAGCCCGCCGCGGCGGCACGATCCCAGCGCGCCGGAGCGGCGACCAGACACGCCGCGGCGATCCACCATCCCTTCTTCATGTGCGCCTCCTCGTCCGCGGTGGGTCAGCCCGCGGCGCTTGCCTGGGCGCCGTAAAGACCCTCGATCAAAGACGCGTAGCGCTCCATCACGACCCGACGCTTGACCTTGAGCGTGGGGTGAGCTCACCCGAGTCCTGCGTGAGCTCGTGATCCATCAAGGCGAACTTCTTGACCTGCTCGAAGCGCGCCAGCTCGGAATTGATCTGATCGATCAAGGATTGGTAGAGCGCGTGGACCGCGGGATTCGCGATCAGCTCGTCCACGCTCTTGTGCGGCCATCCTCGCTCGCGCGCCTCGGCGTCGAGATTGGCGAAGTTGGGCACGATCAGCGCCACCACGTAGGGCCGCTGATCGCCCAGCAGCACCGCCTCGGACACCCACTTGCTGGTCTTGAGCCGGGCTTCGAGCGGCTGAGGCGCCACCTTCTTGCCGCCGGCGGTGACGAGCAGATCTTTGAGGCGGTCGGTGATGACGAGGTAGCCGTCGGCGTCCAGATGCCCGATGTCGCCGGTGTGGAACCACCCATCGCGAAGCGCCTCGCGGGTGGCGGGCTCGTTGCGGTAATAGCCGAGCATCACGTTGGGCCCGCGCGTCAGGATCTCGCCGTTGCCGTCGATGCGGACCTCGACGCCGGGGATGGGCGGCCCTACCGATCCCGACTTCTCACGGCCTGGAGGATTGAGGGTGATCACCGGCGACGTCTCGGTCAGTCCGTACCCCTCGAGCACGCGGACACCGATCGCGAAGAAGAACTCGAGCACCTTGGGCGGCAGCGGCGCGCCGCCGGAGATGCAGAGCCGCACGCGGCCGCCGATCCGCTCGCGGATGCGCGCGCCGACCAGTCGATCGCCGATCATCGCGGCGAGCGCGGCGAAGGGCGGCAGCGAGCGCCGCTCGAAATGCGCACGCGCCTTGCGCAGCCCGGCCTCGAGCCCCCAGTGGAAGATCGCACGCCGCAGGGGTCGCTCCTTGCGCGCGTTGTCCATGACACGCGCGTAGACCTTCTCGTAGAAGCGCGGCACGCCGCACAGGATAGTGGGCCGCACCTCGGCGGCGTTGGCGGCCACCGTGTCCATGCTCTCGGCGTAGGCGATCGATGCGCCGCAGGCGAGGTGCGCGTAGAGGCCGGCCATGCGCTCGAACACGTGACAGAGCGGGAGGAAGGAGAGGCAGAGATCGCCAGGCCCCAGATCGACGAACTGGAGGCAGGCGCCGACGTCGAAGGCGATGTTGCGATGCGTGAGCATCGCGCCCTTGGGCTCGCCGGTGGTGCCCGAGGTGTAGATGATCGTTGCCACGTCGTCGGGCCGCACCGAGCCCGCGGACTCGCGGAAGGCCTGCGGCTCGCGCTCGCGGATCGCCCGGCCGCGTTCCACCAGCGCCGCCATGGCATGGCCCCCGGAAAGGCCGGCAGCGGGTCCATGTGCACGATCGGGATCGGCCGTTCGCGCGTGGCGGCGCGCACCTTGTCGAGCTGTTCTTGGGTCGACACCACCGCCACTCGCGGCTCCGAGTCGTCGACCATGTAGCGGATCTGCGCCGCGGTCAAGCGACGGATAGATGGGCACCGTGATGGCGCCGAGGCCGAGCACGGCGAGATCGGTGAACGGCCACTCGACGCGGTTCTCGGAGAGCAGCACCACCCGATCGCCGCGCGACACGCCCAGCTCGCGCAACGCCAGCGCGAGGCTCTCGACCTCGCCGAGGGCTCGCTCCGCGCCGATGGATTCCCATCCCTGCGGAGTCTTGCGTTGGAAGAGATCCGGTTTGCGGTGCGTCGAAACCGCGTCGAGAAAGATACCGATCAGGGTGTCGGCGGGCATGGCCCCTCCTTGCGGCGGGTCGCAGCGCTTCGTGCGCTTCTCGAAGGCGTAGCACTCGGCGCCCGCGTAGGGCAAGCGAAATGCCGCACGACCGGTGTCGTTGACTCGAGGCCGGTGCCTGGGACACAGTGCCCGAATCGTGTTCCTCGCGCCTGTTGCAAACGCGAAGCGGGCATCCTGGATTCCGCGATCGATCCCGAGGCCATGGCGCGCCGCCGCGATGCTGGGATGGCTCTGGGCCGCGAGCGCGGGGCGTCCAGCGACCTGGGCCGCGGTGACGAGTTCTACGCGCGCGGGCAGCTCGGCGAAGCGCGCGCGGCGTACACGGCCGCGCTGGCCGCGGACCCCGCCGGATTCACCGCCATGTGCCGGCTCGCGCGCGTCGAGTCCGAGATGGCTGAGGACCTGAGCGGCGAGCCGCAGCGGCAGATGAACGCGGCGGCGGTGGAGCATGCGCGCGCCGCGGTCAAGACCGCCCCCGACAGCGCCTCGGGACACGTGTGGCTCGCGGTGGCCCTGGGACGGCAGGCCCTCAAAGAAGGACCCAAGACTCCAGCTCGCGCTCTCGCGCGAGATCAAGTCCGAGGTCGATCGCGGGATCGCGCTCGATCCCGGAATCGGCCGCGCGTACCACGTGCGCGCCCTGTGGAACCGCAAGCTCGCCAGCCTGAATTTCATCGAGCGCGGCTTCGCCAAGGCGGTGCTGGGCGGCGTGCCGAAGGGCGCCTCGATGGACAACGCGGTGCGCGACCTCAAGAAGGCGATCGAGCTGGAGCCCAACTACGTGAACCATCACCTCGAGCTAGGGCGCACCTACCTACAGCTCAAGGACCACGACGAGGCGCGGCGCGAGCTCGAGCGCGCCATCGCGCTGCCACCCACCAGCAACGCCCGCGACCCCAAGTACCAGGCCGAGGCGAAGACCCTCCTCGACAAGCTGCCCAAGCGAGACTGAGAACGATGCCACAGCCGCTGGGAGGTCGGCGATGAATGCAGACCTGCTGTCGTTCGTGCGTGAATCGCTGGCCCACGGCGTCCCGCGCGCCGCGATCGCCGAGCGATTGCGCGTCGCCGGTTGGCGCCCAGAGGAGATCGCGGCCGGGCTGACCGCCTACGCCGAGGTGGATTCGCCCGTTCCCGTGCCGCGGCGCCGGACTTACCTCTCGGCGCGCGAGGCGTTCCTCTACCTGGTGCTGTTCGCCACGCTCTACACCACGGCGATCGACGTCGGCGCCGTGCTGTTCGCGCTGCTCGACCGCTTGCTCCCGGATCCCGGTGCATCGACCCGCGTGTGGCGCGCGACCGCGGAATCGGCGCGCGGCTCGACCGCGGGGCTGATCATCGCGTACCCGATCTTCCTGCTGCTCGCGCGTGGCATCGGCGCCGCGGTGGGGCGCGAGCCCGAGAAGCGCGGCTCCAAGATTCGCAAGTGGCTCACGTACCTGACCCTGTTCGTGGCGGCGATGGTGCTGATCGGCGATCTGATCTCCCTGGTGTCCCGCCTGCTCTCCGGCGAGCTGCCGCTCCGGGTCTCGCTCAAGGTTCTGGTGGTGTTCGCGATCGCGGGCACGGTGTTCGGCCATTTCCTGGCCGAGCTGCGCCGTGACGATCGCGAAGGCGCGGCGCCAGAACGGGAATGGCGCGTGCCGCCGCGGATCGCCGCGGCGCTCGTGCTCGTCGTCCTCGTGGCGGGCCTGGCGCTGGCTGGCTCTCCTGCCCGCGAGCGGCGGCGACAGCTCGATGCGCAGCGTGTCGCCGATCTTTCGAGCATCTCGGCGCGGGTCGAGCAGTACGCCTGGGAGCATCTCGCGGCTGCCCGAATCGCTCGATCCCGTGCGCGCGCGGCCCCGGCGCGGACGGCGTCTTGTTCCGCGACCCGGTGACCCGCGACCCGTACCGCTATCGCACCACCGATTCCCTGCACTATCGTCTGTGCGCCGTGTTCGACGCGCCTGATTCGATGGGACCCGCGGGCGAATCCCGCTTTTGAGTCACGGGCGCGGACCGACATGCTTCGATTTCGAGATCACGCCCAAGCTCTTACGCGAGCGGGAGCCGCCGCGACCGAGCGAGCCGGGAGGACGACCATGAGCAGCCCGATCTGGATCCTGTCGGGAGTGCGCACGCCGTTCGCCAAGGCCGGCGGCCCGCTCCGCGACATGCCGGTCTACGAGCTCGGTCGCATCGCCGTGGGCGAGGTCGTGGCCCGCAGCGAGCTCGATCCCGGCCGACTCGACGAGGTGATCCTCGGGCAACTGCGCGCAGCCCGCCGAGGCGGCCAACACGGCGCGCGTGACCGCGCTGCGCGCCGGAGTCCCGGAGCCGGTTCCCGCGGTCACGGTGCACCGCAACTGCGCCTCGGGAATGGAATCCGTGGCGACCGCAGCCCAGCGCATCGCGGCCGGTCGAGCGCGGCTGATCCTGGCCGGAGGCATGGAGTCGATGAGCCAGATCCCGCTCATGTACACGGCCGAGTACGCGCGCTGGCTCGAAGGCGTGATGCGCGCCAAGTCACCGCTCCAGAAGGCGCAGGCCTCGCGCGCTTCAGGCCGCGCATGCTCGCGCCGCGCATCGCGCTGGCCGAAGGCCTCACCGACCTGGTGTGCGGCCTCAACATGGGCCAGACCGCCGAGGTCCTGGCCCGCGAGTTCCGCGTGACTCGCGAGCGTCAGGACGCGTTTGCCCTGCAGAGCCATCATCGCGCGATCGCCGGGCGTGACAAGCTGCGCGAGGAGATCGTGCCGGTATTCGCCGCGCCGCGCCCGAGCCGGTGACCGACGACGTGGGTCCACGCGAGAACCAGACCCTCGAAGCGCTCGCCAAGCTCAAGCCGTACTTCGACCGCAGGAACGGCACGGTCACCGTGGGCAACTCCTGCCAGGTGACCGACGGCGCGGTGGCGCTGCTGATCGGAGGAGACGACGTTGCGGCGAAGCTGGCCCACGCCGCCCCTGGCACGCATCCGCTCCTACGCCTTCGCCGGCCTCTCGCCGGCGCGCATGGGCCTCGGTCCGGTGTTCGCCAGCGCGCAGGCGCTCGCGCAGGCCCGGCTCGAGCTCAAGGACTGCCAGCTGTTCGAGATCAACGAAGCGTTCGCGGCACAGGTGCTGGCGTGCCTCGAGGCCGCGCGCTCGGCGACCTTCGCGCGCGACGAGCTGGGTCGCGATCGGGCGCTCGGCGAGATCCCGGCCGAGCTCCTCAACGTGAACGGCGGGGCGATCGCGCTGGGCCATCCGGTGGGAGCGAGCGGCGCGCGGCTGCTGCTGACCCTCGCGCTCGAGATGCGGCGGCGCGGATTCCAGCGCGGGCTCGCCAGCGCTGTGCGTGGGCGGCGGCCAGGGCGCCGCCTTCATCCTGGAGCGCTGACCGTGGAGATCTTCCGGATCGAGCCAGCGGAGCGCGGGATCGTTCACCTGGTGATGGACCATCCGGAGCGGCAAGCGTGAACGTCCTCGACGTCGCGGCGCTCAACGATCTCGACGGGCCGTGGGCGAGCTCGCGAGCGCGTCGGGTCTGCAGGGCGTGGTGCTGCTCTCCGGGCAAGGCCGGCAGCTTCATCGCCGGCGCCGACATCGAGGCGATCGGCGCCATCACCGATCGCGACCAGGTGCCTCGCGCTGGTCCGCCAGGCTCACGCCGCCTTCCTTGCCCTGTCGTCGCTGGCCTGTCCCACCGTGGCGGCGATCGACGGCGTCTGCCTCGGCGGCGGACTCGAGCTGGCGCTGGCGTGCGACTCGCGGATCGCGAGCGACGAGCCACGCACGCAGCTCGGGCTGCCCGAAGTGTTGCTCGGCATCTTTCCCGGCTTTGGCGGCTCGCAGCGTCTGCCGCGGCTGGTCGGCCTCGCCACCGCCCTCGACCTGATCCTGACCGGAAGCGAGTCTCGACGCGCGGCGCGCCGAGAAGGCCGGCCTGGTGGCGCGCTCAGCACCCGCCGCCTGGCTGGTCGAGCAGGCTCACCGCCGGCTCGCAGGAGCTGGCCGTGCGGCCGGCCTCTCGCCGGCGCGACCGCTTTCGGGCGCACGGCCTGGCCGACACGCTGCTCAACGGCACGGTCTTCGGCAAGGCGCTGGCGCTGTCGCGCGCGCGCGCGCGCGTACGTGCGCGCACCGGCGGTCACTACCCCGCTCCGGTCGCCGCCATCGACGTGATCGAGCGCACCTCGCACCTGCCGCTCGCGAACGGCCTCGAGATCGAGGCGTCGCGCGTGAGCGACCTGGTGATCGGCCCGGTCTGCAAGAACCTGGTGCGGATCTTCCAGCTCACCGAGGCGGCGAAGAAGGAGCCGGTGGGCCGGACCCGCGCTCGAGCCGCGCCCGGTGCGGCGTCTGGCGCTGGTGGGAGCCGGCATCATGGGAGGCGGCATCGCCGAGCTGGCGAGCCGGAACGGCATCCAGGTGCGGATGCGCGACCTGAATCCCGAGGCCATCACGCGCGCGCTCCAGACCGTGCGCTCGCTTGATCGACGAGCGCGGGCGCCGCCGCCGCGTGCCGGCCCGCGAGCGCGACGCGCAGCTCGCCCGCATCTGCCGAGCGCTCGATCTGAGCGGCGTCGGCAATGCGGACTTCGCGATCGAGGCCGTGGTCGAGGATCTCGAGATCAAGCGCCGCGTGTTCGCGGAGCTGGAGGTCCGCGTGAGCCCGGATTGCGTGCTGGCCACCAACACCTCGTCGCTCTCCGTCGATCAGCTGGCGCAGGGGCTCGCGCATCCCGAGCGGCTGTGCGGGTTCCATTTCTTCAATCCGGTCCACCGCATGCCGCTGGTCGAGGTGGTGCGTGGCGAGCGCACCTCGGATTCCGCGCTCGCCACCGCGGTCACGCTGGCGCGACGACTCGGCAAGACGCCGGTGGTGGTGCGGGACTCGCCGGGATTCGTGGTCAACCGGATCCTGATGCCCTATCTCCGCGAAGCCACCTGGTTGCTCGAAGAGGGTTACTCGGTGGCCGACGTCGACGCAGGCGATGCGGCGCTTCGGAATGCCGATGGGACCGTTCGAGGTGGTCGACGAGGTGGGGCTCGACGTGGCGCAGAAGGTGGCCGGCGTGCTGAGTCGGGCGTTCCCGCGAGCGCATGACCGTGGCGCCGGAGCTGGAGAAGATGGTCGCCGCCGGCCGGCTCGGCCGGAAGAACGGCATCGGCTTCTACCGCCATCGCGGGGGCGCCGCCCGCCGGATCCGACCTTGCGCGCGCTGCTCGGGCACGTGCGCCAGCGCGCGGCGCCCAGACTCCGAGTTCCTCTCCGAGCGCCTGGTCGCTGGTGATGATCAACGAGGGGGCGCGCTGTCTCGAGGAAGCCGTCGTGCCCGAGGCGGCGAAGATCGATCTGGCGATGGTGTTCGGTGCCGGTTTCCCGCCGTTCCGCGGCGGACTCCTGCGCTACGCGGATGCCTTCGGCCTGGCGCGCGCGAGCAGCGGCTCACCGCGCTGCGCGCCGAGAAGCGGCGATCGCTTCGAACCGGCGGCGCTTTTGAGCCGCCTCGCGGCGCAGGGCGGCCGATTCACGACGCCGGCCGACTGAAGCACGCGTCTCGTCGAGTCCACAAACATCAAAACCGCCCCGACTTGCGGGTCGGGCGGTCTTGGCTGACGCGGGCTGCCCCCGCCTCCGGGGTCTCGGAATGTCCTCGCAACTCGTCTGGAGGCTGCGCGCCACGTTCTCTCTCAACGTGACACCACTACAAACGCCGAAGCCACCGGAAAGTTCCAGGTGGCTTCGACAAATATTCTTCAAGCCAGGCTGCTGTGTGAAGCGATCTAGGCGCCGGCGGGACGCGGTCGCGGCGGAGGCGTGAACGCCTCGATGCCGGAAGGCCTCTCCTCGACGACCTCGGTGACCACGGGATGCGCCGACGGCGGCTCCACCGGAGTCGGCGGTTCGAGCTTCTCACCGCGCAGCACCCGATTCATCTCGTCGCCGTCGAGCACTTCGCGCTCGAGCAGGGTCTTCGCCAGCAGGTGCAGCCGATCCACGTTGTCCTTGAGCAGCTGGAAAGCGTGCTGATAGCAGGTCTCGGCGATCTGCCGCACCTCCGCCGTCGATCGCGATCGCCGTCTCCTCGCTGTAGTCCTTGTGGGTGGCGATCTCCTTGCCGAGGAAGACCATCTCCTCCTTCTTGCCGAAGCGTCAGCGGTCCCAGCTTCTCGCTCATGCCGAGCTCGCACACCATGCGGCGCGCGAGGGTGGTGGCGCGCTCGAGATCGTTGGCCGCGCCGGTGGTGAGATGTGCGAACACCAGCTGCTCGGCCGCACGTCCGCCCATCGCCATGGTGATCGAGCGGATCGAGATCCTCACGTGTGCGCGAGTAACGCTCCTCGTGCGGCAGGTAGAGCGTGAGGCCCAGCGCGCGCCCGCGCGGGATGATCGTCACCTTGTCGACCGGCTCGGAGCCCGGCATCAGCCAGGCAACCAGCGCGTGGCCCGCCTCGTGGTACGCGGTGTTGCGACGCTCGTCCTCGGTCATGACCAGGCTCTTGCGCTCCATGCCGAGCATGACCTTGTCCTTGGAGTCCTGGAAGTCCTGCATGACGACCTTCTTGCGATTCCGGCGGGCGGCGAGCAGCGCGGCCTCGTTCACCATGTTCGCGAGATCCGGCGCCGGACATGCCGGGCGTCGCGCGCGAGAGCTGGTTCAAGTCGACGTCCTCGGAGACGGGAATGTTGCGCGTGTGCACGCGCAGGATGCCCTCGCGTCCGCGCACGTCGGGCCAGTCCACCACGATCTGCCGATCGAAGCGTCCCGGCCGCAGCAACGCCGGATCCAGCACGTCGGGACGGTTGGTCGCGGCGACGATGATCACGCCCTCGTTGCGAATCGAACCCGTCCATCTCCACCAGCAGCTGGTTCAGCGTCTGCTCGCGCTCGTCGTGCCCGCCGCCGAGACCGGCGCCGCGGTGGCGACCCACCGCGTCGATCTCGTCGATGAAGACGATGCACGGGCGCGTTGCGCTTGCCCTGCTCGAAGAGGTCGCGGACGCGGCTCGCGCCCACGCCGACGAACATCTCGACGAAATCGCTGCCGCTCATCGAGAAGAACGGAACGCCGGCCTCGCCGGCGACCGCCTTGGCGAGCAGGGTCTTGCCCGAGCCGGGCGGTCCGAGCAGCAGCGCTCCCTTCGGAATCCGACCGCCGAGTCGCTGGAATTTCTGCGGCTCCTTCAGGAACTCGATGATCTCCTGCAGCTCCTGCTTGGCCTCGTCGCAGCCCGCCACGTCCTTGAAGGTGATCTTCGGGGTGCTCTCGACCAACACGCTTGGCCTTGGTCTTCCCGAACTTGAGCGCGGCGCTGCCGCCGCTTTGACCTGACGCATCATGGACCAGCCAGAACGGAAGGAGGAGCAGGAACGGCAACGAGGTGAAGATGAATGAGATCCAGTTGAATCCGGCGTTTCGCACCTCGATCTCGATTCCGGGGTTGGTCTTCCACACCCGGTCGGGAAGATCCTGGCCGTTGCCCAGGATGTTGGTGCGGAACGCCTTGAAGCGCGGCTCCGTCTGGGTCAGGCGCACCGGCATCTCCGGTCTTCAGCTCGCCGGTGACCGCATTCTCCACGATCTGAAGGTTCCCGATGTTGCCGCGATCGACCTCGTTGATGAACCGCGTGTACGAGATCTCGAGGCGCGGCGTCGCCATGAAGCTGCCTTGATACATGCGGTACGCCACCAGGGCGAGGAGCCCGACGAACACCCAGAAGGCGAGCTGCCGGAACGGGCGCGCGGGTGGAGTGGGCGTGGGCGCCGCGGCAGCGGCCCGCGCGGGGTGCGACGACCTTCACGCGGATCCGATCCTGGGTCCTGACGGAAAAGCTTCACGGGTGTTACGCCTCCTCCAGCACGCCCACGTAGGGCATATTGCGGTAGCGCTCAGCGGCATCCAGACCGTACCCGACCAGGAACTCCGCGCCCACCGTCCAACCAACATAGTCCAAGGGAACCTCGACCTCGCGGCAGGGTCGCTTGTCGAACAGGGTCGCGACCTTGAGACTCGCCGGTCGGCGAGCGCGCAACAGCTCGAGCAACATCGATACGCTGCGGCCCGAATCCACCACCGCTTCGCACAGCAGGACGTGGCGTCCCTCGACGCCGCCTCGCAGGTCCCCCCAGCAGCGCGACGGCGCCCGCCGAACGAGTCGCGGCGCCATAGGAGCTCACGGAGACGAAGTCCAGCTCCAGCTCGATGGGTGTCGCGCGCGCCAGATCGGCGTGGAACACGCAGGCTCCCTTCAGCACTCCGACCATGAGAGGGTTGAGCCCGGCGTAATCGCGGGCCACGGCCAGCCCCAGCTCGCGCACCTTGTCGCGAATCTGGTCTGCCTCGCGCAGGACTTTCACTCGGGCGTCGCTGGAGATGGCAAGGCCGTCGCTCATGGAAGCTCGGGGTGAATCCAAAGTGCCTTTCGAGAGTCGAGCGCGAGGAGCGCCCCAGCCGGGCGTCTCGCTCCGACAACCTGAGAATACGCCCGGCCGGGAGCCGACACCACTGGCTCCGCTTTCGGCCGGGAACCGTTATAGGGTGACTGGTCCCGGATCGAAGCGTGTCAAGGTTCGATGCCCGCGCGGGATCGGCCGGATGCGCAGCACGGTTCCCATTCGCTCCGCCCTCGCTCGACCTGGCAGATCCAGCCTGCCGTTCGCGTCGCTCGATGCAAGTTCCATGAGTCGGTCGAGGTGGCGACGGGTCAAGCCCTGGTCAGAACCGCTCCTGCTCCAGAGGCGACCCAGAAGCAGCCGGCGAATCGGGTCAAGGGTATGGGCGCAGACGATCGCAATCAAGCCCCGTTCCCCGGGGTTTTCGTGGCGTTCCACGCGGTCGCCGCCTTGCGACCCAGCAGGGCCCTGACCTGCCTGAGCTCCCGGGCGGTCTGGGCGGCCCGTCGCGCCAGCCCGGCGCGTGCCTCGAGGTCGTCCGAGCCCCCGCCGCCCGAAGCAGAGCGGGAACCACCTCGTGGCGCATACGGTTCCTGGCGTAGGCCAGGTCGCGGTTCGAGGCATCCTCCCGCCAGTCCTGTCGTACGGAGCGTAGGTCGGCTCCCGATCTCGGCCCGCGAGGCCTCGAGGAGCGGGCGGATCCATCTTCCGCGGCGCATGGCGATGCCCTCGAGACCTACGAGCTCCGTGCCGCGGCCGAGCCGCAGCAGGAGGGTCTCGAGCTGGTCGTCCGCGGTGTGCGCCGTGGCGATCGCGCTCGCGCCGCTCCGCCGGGCCACGCGTTCGAGGAACTCGCGCCGCAGTCGCCGCAGCCCGTCCTGGCCCGAGAGGCGCCGCCGTCTCATCCGCTCCCGGGTGTTCCAGCGCGCGGAGACGAGCGTCACCTCGAGCCGCTCGCAGAGCGCACGGACGAATCCGAGGTCGTCGTCGGCCTCCATGCCTCGCAGGCCGTGGTGGAGATGCGCGGCCACCAGACGGTATCCGAGCTCCGGGGCGAGCCGGTGGAGGGCGCGGAGCAGCGCGGTGGAATCCGCACCCCCGCTGACCGCCACCAGCACACGCGCTCCGGAAGGCACGGCACAGGGCCCGCGCATCGCCCGTCTCAGGTAAGGCTCGATCCGCCTCAACCTTGGCAGCGGGCGAGGGATGGGTGGTGGCGGCGCAGGGACTCGAACCCCGGACACAGAGATTATGATTCTCCTGCTCTACCAGCTGAGCTACGCCGCCCCGAACGCGAGGGGCAGATGGTTTACAACAGCGACTGGGGCGGGGTCAATCCGCTGCGACCGCGCCGGCCGTTCCGATCGCTACGGCTGCTCTGATGGGCGCCGGAACAGCGAGTCGGCGCGCAGCATGTAGGTCTCGACCGAAGGCTGGGTGGGGCAGCAGAGCGGATCGTCGGGCCCGTGGGTGAGCAAGTGCAGCTTGATCGCTCGATCGACCACCCGTATGGAATCGACCTTCACGCGGTCGCCGAGCGAGGCGGGACCGCGCGTGAGCGGCCCGGCTTCCTTGTCGAGCACCGCGAAGAGATCGACGAACGTGCCGGTGCCTCCGGCTTCGCTGGCGAGCACCACCGCGGCGTCGTTGCGTCCATCCTCCGTCGAGATCACCGGTGGCGCTCTTGATCAGATGGATCTCGAGCCCACCGGCGGGAATCCTGGTAGGAGCCGTTCGAGAGCTGGATGGTTCCCGCGCCGAGATGGCTCATGGGATAGGACGCCTCGCGCGCCGTGGCGGCGATGTCGGTGACCTCCGCCGCGGGCTTCCGATGCGATGCGGAGCGCGAGCACCCGAGCGCGGCCACTAGGGCCACGATGCTCATCAGCGCCAGTCGCGGTTGAACACCGGACGGGGCGCGAGGTCCGCCCAGCGCGATCGGTGTCATCCGACCCGCGCGGCCTTATCCGAGTCGTCGCGGACCGGCTCCGGCTCGTTTTCCGATTCCTCGGGAACGCGGATGCGGAAGATCTGCACCAGATCGCTGCGGAGCTGACCTTCGTCGAGGTTGCGCTTCATCTGGCCACGATAGGCGATCGAGATGCCGCCGGTCTCCTCGCTCACCACCACGACCGCCGCGTCGGACTCCTCGGAGAGGCCGAGGGCGGCCCGATGGCGCGTGCCCAGCACCCCGACCGCTCTGGGGTTGGTGGAGAGGGGGAGGATGCAGGAAGCCGCGATCATCGTGTCCTCGCGCAAGATCACCGCACCGTCGTGGAGGGGCGATCCCGGGCTGAACAGGGTCACCAGCAGCTCGGCGGTGACCTTCGGCGTCGAGCCGCGTGCCGGTATCGACGAAGTTGCGTAGACCGACATTGCGCTCGAGCGCGATCAGCGGCGCCCTGCCGTCGCTCGGCGAGCGTCTCCACCCCGCGCACGACCTCGCCCAGCACCCCGTAGCTCTCGCCGCGGAGGAACGAGCGGAAGTAGCGGGTGCGGCCGAACTGGGCGAGCGCGTGGCGCAGCTCGGGCTGGAAGATGATGACGAAGCGCGATGAGCCAGACCGTCTTCAGGCTGTCGGAGATCCAGCGGATCGCGATGAGGTCGAACTCGCGCGCCGCGATCCCGATCAGCACGATCACCAAGAGCCCCACGTACATCTGCGCGGAGCGCGTGCCCTTGACCAGGATCAGGAGGCGATAGAACAGCACCGCCACCAGGAAAATGTCCAGGATGTCGAGCAGCCAGAAATCGTGGACGGGAGTCATGGTCGAAGACCCAGGGTTCGGTCGCGGCGAGTTCTAGCACGACGGCGCACGAGTTCGTGCGCGAGCTTCGCGAATCGCCGCGGCGATCGTGACAGCGCGGCGCGTGGCGCCGACGTCGTGCGCGCGGATCACCGCGGCGCCCTGGAACACCGCGACCGCGGCAGCGGCCAGGCCTGCCTCGAGACGCTGGTCGACTCGGAAGATCGAGCAGCTTCCCGAGGAAGCTTTGCGCGAAACGCCGACCACCACGGGACGGCCGAGCGCCGTGACCTCGTCGAGGCGCGCGATCAGCTCGAGGTTGTGGGCGAGGGTCTTGCCAAAGCCGATCCCTAAGTCGAGCGCCACGGCTTCTTCCGCGATCCCGGACTGGCGAGCCTGGTCGAGGCGCCGCGCGAGCCACCCCGTCACCTCGCGCGGCGCATCGTGGTAGCGGGGATCGCGCTGCATGTCGGCGGGCCGCCCCGCATGTGCATGAGCACGAGGCCCGCGCCGGTGTCGGCCACCACGCTCGCCATGGCCGGATCGCTCGAGCGCGGTGACGTCGTTGATCACGCACGCGCCGGCTGCCAGCGCCTGGCTCGCCACTGAGGCGCTCGCGAGGTGTCCACCGAGAGGCGCGCGCCGGGCTCGGAGGAGAGCGTCGCGAGCACCGGACCGAGCCTGCGCCATTGCTCGCCCTCGGGCACAGGCTCCGACCCCGGCCGGGTGCTCTCGGCGCCGACGTCCAGGAGATCCGCCCCTCGGGCGAGCAGCGCGCGGCCGTGGGCGATCGCGGCTTCGGGATCGAAGAAGCGCCCTCCGTCCGAGAAGGAGTCGGGCGTGACGTTGAGCACGCCCATCACCAGCACCCCTTCGTTCAGCTCGAAGGTGTGATCCCGGCAGCGCCAGCGCATCGTTCGTCTACTTTCCCAGCGCCGCGCGCAGCCGGCGGATCTGCCCGGCGTGCCCGTGGGCATGGGCCGCGTAGATGGTCAGCCAGGCCTCCGGCGTGTAGCGGCCCGATTCGGTGTGCCACCCTCGCGCTCCCAATCGGAGGCGTCCATGCGCTCGAGGAGCTGCAGTGTGGTGGCGCGCGCGGCGCGGAAGGCGTCGAGCGCAGGCTCCATCTCGCGATCGTTGTACTTGCAGCCGCGTGGCCCAGAGCTCCTGGTCGTAGCCCGTGATCACCGGCTTGTCCTCGACCAGCAGCTTCCGCAGCCGCTGGGCCGAGGTGGTCTCGCTGTCGGCCAGGTGCTGCACGATCTCCCGGGCGCTCCACTTCCCGGGGATGGGATGGTCCGAGAGGGATTCGGGCGGGAACCCTGCCAGTGCCCGCTCCACCTCGGCGAAACCATCGGCGTAACGCGAAATCAACTGCTGACGCTCCTGCGGGGTCATGGGGTCCTCCGCTGCGGCCTTTGGTTTGTTCCGTTGACCCGGAGAGGGCGGCAATGGTAGCAGTTACCGGCCTTTTGCCCGCGCTGGCCGTGTCTCTCACTCACGAATGCGCATCGTTGACCGGCAGATGGCGTCCCTTGGGAGGATCCCTCCGGCATGTTCCGATCTTGCCTCCGTGTGTTCGCGCTGTCGGTTCTCCTCGCCACTCCGGCATTTGCTCAGATCGGCGGGAACCCATTCGAGGTCTCGGGACAAGTTGGTGAGTCGGCTCCGGACGCGCGGGCTCACGTCAAGAGCGGCCTCGCCTATGGAGGTTCGCTCGGGTGGCGGGCGCAGCCCTGGATCACCCTGGAGGCCCAGACCTATTTCGCTCCCCTCCAAGGCCGATACACTCCCCGAGCAGAGCCACGACTTCTTCGCTTATGCGGTTGGATGGCCGACTGAACCTCCGCGGTCCGGACAGTCGCACCATGCCGTACCTGCTGGTGGGGCTGATGGCGGGACATAGCACCACCACCGGCACTCCACCCGACCAGCTGGTGCGCGGAGCGCCGAGCCTCGGATTGGGCGCCTTGATCAACCTGCGAAACCAGCGCGCCTACCTCAGGCTCCAGATCCGCGACACGTTCTTCCGCCAGCGTGACGCCAAGGAGTTCGACAACGATTTCACGCCTGATGGCCGGGCTGCACTGGGTGTTCGGCGGCAAGCGAGCGCGACACCGACCTGGACGGGTGCGCGAGTGGCTCGACCAGTGCCCGGGCACGGCGATCGGCGCCAAGGTCAACGCCGCGGGATGTCCCTCGATGGCGACGGCGACGGCGTGTACGACGGCCTGACAAGTGTCCCGACACGCCGAAGGGCTGCAAGGTGGACAAGAACGGATGCCCGATCGACAGCGACGGCGACGGGTCTGCGACGGCGTGGATCAGTGCCCCGACACACCGAAGGGCGAGTCGGTGGACGAGAAGGGTTGTCCCAACGACACCGATCACGACGGTGTTTCCACACCCACCGATCAGTGTCCCGACACGCCGGCCGGGCTGCAAGGTGGACGCCAAGGGTTGCCCGATCGACAGCGACGGCGACGGGGTCTGCGACGGCCTCGACCAGTGTCCGGACACGCCGGCGGGGTTCAAGGTGAACGCGCAGGGGCTGCCCGGTCGACGTGTTGGAAAAGGAATCCGAGCTGCTCGACACCGGACGGATCCGGCTCCAGAACGTCGAGTTCGAATCCGGAAGTCGGACCCGCTGCCCCAGGACTATGCGGTGCTGGACGTGGTGGGCCAGGTCTTCCGCAAGTGGCCGCAGCTCAAGATCGAGATCGGCGGCCACACCGATTCACGCGGCAACGCCAAGACGAACCAGAAGCTGTCCGAGTCGCGCGCCAAGTCGGTGCGGGACTACCTCGTGACCAAGGTGCCCGACCTCAAGTCGGATCAGTTCACCGGTCAAGGGATACGGGATCTTCGAAGCCCGTGGTGCCGAACACCAGCGAGGCGAGCATGGCGAAGAACCGTCGCATCGAGTTCGTGGTGCTCAACCGCGACGTGCTGAAGAGCGAGATGCAGCGTCGCAAGGCCGGGGCTCCGAAGTAGAGCTGGGCCGCGCGTCCCAATGCGAGAGCGGGCGGTCGTCGTGACCGCCCGCTCGTCGTTGCCAGGGATCAGCGCGGGAGCACGGCGATGCGCGCCACCTCGTGGCGCTCGGACGCCTGAGGCGCACGAAGCAGAGTCCGCGCGCCACGGATTGTCCGGCGCGCGGCCAGTCATAGCGCGAGTCTGCCGGCCGCGAGCCGACCCTGGAAAACGTGGTCGACGACTCGACCTTGGAGATCCAGCACGTCGATGCGGACGTCCTCGGACTGATCCAGCGACACGAGCACGCCGCTGCTCGAAGCACCGGTCGCCAGACCGCGGAGCGAGCGCCGCTTCGCCTGGAGCCCCGATCCCTGACGTTGATCACCACGGTCCCGGTGAAGTGCTGGCCGTCGGTGCACAGCCCAGTGAGCGTCACCGAGTTGTCGCCGTTCGGCAGCGAGGTGAAGCCCCTGGCGCGGGAACTTCACCGAGAGCGACACACTGTCCACCGCCGTGGGACCCGACAGGTCCGGTGCCACGCCGCCCAGACGCAGCGATCCTGGACGATCCGGAGCGCCGACCAGCCCTGCGGCAACGATGCGCGCGGCGATCCACTGTCCCTGGCTGCTGGAGTTGAGCGTCGACGGCGAGAGCGTCACCGCGGCGACCATCGAATCACCCGGCGGCGGGGGCGGCGGAGGAGGCGGAGGATCGACAACCGCCGCGCACTGGGAGAACGCGACCGCGCTCGGCTGACCCGACCCATCCATGCCGCTCGCCCACCACGAGATAGTTCGCGAGCGCGCCGACTGCGGCGAGCGCGAGCGGCTCCGGCAAGCTGGCCTCGGACCGCCACACGCCATCCGATCCGGCGCTGTACACGCGATCGCTGCGCTGGAAGGAGCTGTCCATTCCGCCGACCACCCACACGCGACCGTCGAGCGTACCGGCGGCCGGATACCACAGGGGCTCGGGCAAGCGCGCCGCCGAGCTCCACGAGCCGCTCTGCGGATCGAAGCGCTTCGACAACCGCCGACGGCGCGACGTCGGTGCCGCCAATCACCCAAAGCCGCCGGTCGAGCACGGCGCCGGCGACACCGGTGCGCGGTGTCGGGAGCGGTGCGACCGGTGTCCAGGCGTTGGCGATCGGATCGAAGCGGAAGGCGTCGGCCATGGGCATGTCGTCCTCGCCCTGGCCGCCGGCCACGTAGAGCGAATCGCCGACGGCGCCCGCCGCGAACGCGGCGCGCGGGAGCGGCATCGCCGCCACGCCCGACCACGTCCCCGGAGCGGGGTCGAAACGCTCCACGCTGTTGAGCGGGAGCCCGAAGACGTCGAATCCGCCGAGCGCGAACACCGAACCGCGCGCCGCGGCGGCGCTGGGCATCAGACGCTCGACCGACATCGGATTGGTCGAGGCCCAGACCGTTCCATCCCACGCGACGACGGCGGAGGAGATCTGAGTGGTGAATCCGCCGACCACGTAGAGCCGGCCGCTCTGTCCTGCCGCGGCGGCGCCGAAGCGCGCCTCGGGCAGCGTGGTCAATGGTGTCCAATTGGCGGCGGTCGATGGGTGCGTCCGTGAGCAGCTCCAGAAGCACTGAGCAAAGTGACGATGCGGTGCACGGGCGACACCTCCAGCGGCATTCGGGGTCCGGGCTAGTCCAGAAAGCGAGCAAGCCGCGCGCCTGGGCGAAAATGGCCGAGTTGGACGAATACGGCGTGCGGATTGAGCGATCGGCGCCGGATGGTGAAATCGACGCACGCAGCCTGCAGGTTCGGAATCGCAGGAAGCAGCGTCCGTGGAGCCGGGGACCAGCGGAGGGAAACGCCTCGCGTCCGCTGCTTCTCTTCTCCGCGGCGGGGAAACAGCACGTTGTTGAGGATCAGCCGGTAGCCGCGGCGAGTGCCGGTACTGCGACAGATCGGTGGCGGGATCGCCCACCATGTGCTGGTAGTCCTCGGGGTCGTGCCCGCCGAGGAACGTGAACGTGCCGCGTCCGAACTGGCCGTGCAGGTACTTCACCTCGTCGGTGCCCTCGACCTCGCGCCAGCGCCAGCACGCCGCTGCTTTGAGCTTCGAGCGGCGGAAGCCGGTGGTCTGGCCGAGGAACTCGGGCACGCGCGTTCACGTGGTCCTGCACCAGCATCGTGGGCACCGGATCGTTCTTCGCCGAGAAGTCGAACAGCGTGAACAGCTGTTCGGCCCGCGCAGCGGCCGCCTCCTGCGTCACGTCGATGTCCGGAGAAGCGGTAGAGGATCGGATCCATCTCGAGCCGGAAGTCCTTGAACGCGAGCGTGCGCGAGTAATCGAGCTTGCGGTCTGCGCCTGCGGATCGGCGGGTCGCCGTCGTACAGCGACGTCGGCGATGTCCACGCCCTCGCGCCGCGAGCGCGATGTCGTAGGTGTCGGTGGCCGAGCACATGCCGAACATGAAGCCGCCGCGCCCGACGTAGTCCTTGATCGTCGACCGCCACCGCGCGCCTTGAGCTGCGGTGACCTTCGCGAAGCCGAGCTTCGTGCGCCATCGCCTGCTGCACCGCTCTCCTCCTCCTGGTACCAGGGAAGTTGTGATAGGCGCGCGTAGAACTTGCCGTGCTGGCCGGTGAAGTCCTCGTGGTGCAGGTGCAGCCAGTCGTACTTCGCGAGATCGCCGCGCACGCACCTCTTCGTCCCACAGCTTGGTGTAGGGGATGTCGGCGTACTCGAGCGCGAGCGTCACCGCGTCGTCCCACGGCGGCGTGTTGGGCGGGATGTAGACCGCCATCCGCGGCGCCTTCTCGAGCACCACCGAGCTCCATGTTCTCGTCGGCGATCTGCGGCGCGGATCGCGGCCTCCTGACTGCCGCTCACGTGCTCGAACGACACGCCCGCGGATGTTAGCCTCGCGCTCGGTCGCCGCGTCCTCCGTCGAGCAGGAACGAGCCGCCGCGATAGTTGAGCAGCCACGCGCCCTTCTGTCCCTGCGGACAGCACCCAATACGCGAGCCCATAGGCCTTGAGGTGGTCGGTCTGATGCTCGTCCATCGGGATCAATAGCTTGGCCTCGGCCGGCGCGCTCACCAGCGTGCCCCCGCCAGTGAGAGCGTGAGCAGGAAGACGAGCGGAAGCACCTCGATCACCTCCGCGTGCGAGTCGGTCACGCGCCGTGAGCGCTCGCGGCTCTCGCCCGCGATGGGCGGCGCCGCGAGCGGCCGGCCCCGCAGGAAGAGCAGGGCGAACCCGATTCCGATCATGGCCGCCACCGCGGCCAGCACGACCAGTGGAAGCACGATCAACCCGCCGAGCGGACCGAGCCGGACGCGGCGGAGGCGCCCGAGACGAGTTCCCCCAACAACCGTGCGGCTCGGTGCATGTCTCTAGAATCGATGCTCACGTCGCAACGCCTCCATCTGACGACGAACTTCCGGCGCGTTCCACGCCTTCGGATAGCGCGCCAGGCACTCCTCGTATTGCTCGAGCGCCTTGGCCTCGTCGTGGTACCAGGAGCGATAGATGTCCCCGCGCGCTGGCGCGCGATCGGAGCGAGCCGACTGTCAGGCAAAGCTTCGGCGAGCGCCAGCAGCGGCTCGAGCGCGGCCTCGCCATCGCCGCTCGCCTCGCGAAGTGCCGCCAGATCGATGGCCACCTGCGCCCACAGCGACGCGTGCGGCAGGCTCCGGTAGAGCGAATCCGCGAGCGCGAGCGCCTTGCGCGTGTCGTTGCGCCAGCGCTCGTAGGCGAGACGCCCGTAGGCGCCGAGGGAGGCTTTGGGCTCTCCGTCCTCGATGAGGTAGAGGCGCTCGAGCGCCGAGCCCGTGACGGGGCTCGAGGGTTCCTGTGACGCGACCTCGTACCACTTCACCGCGGAATCCGGCTGACCCGAGAAGAACAACGCGTCGGCATAATGGAACGCCGCCTCATCCGAGCTGCCCGCCAGATCGCGCAGCGCCGGGATCGCCCGCTCCGGCGGACCTGTCGCGCAGATCGGTGAGCGCGCGCTCGACCGCGATCTCGGGATCGTCTGGGCGCGATCGCCGAGCGATCGCAGCAACCGCCGCGACTCGTCGGTGGCGCCGCCCTGCCGCAGCGACCGGATCACCCCGATCGCCAGGTCCCGGTCCCAGCGCTCCACCGGGACGCCTTCGAGCTGCGGTCGCCACGCGTCGCGCGTTCGGGGTTGCCGTGCCGCCCGTCTCCCCACGCACGGCGCGCGGCCCTGACGCGGAAGGCCGCATCGCGCCTCGTGGTCGCCGGCGAGATCCAGGAGCACGTCGACCGCGGCGACCGAATCGCGCGGCACCCCGTGCTCCAGCAGCTCCTCCGCGAACGACCAGCGCAAAGCGCCCTTCGATCCGACATCGGCGGCGGCGAGCAGGCGCATCGCCGTGGCTGGGTCCCCGAGCTTCCATTCCAGCGCCGCCGCGCCCTTCGCCAGATCGACGCGCTCCGGATGGGCGGTCGCGGCGCGACGCACGATCTCCTCACACCCTTGGAGTCCGCGAGCACCAGGGTGTCGAGCGTCATCCGTGCCCAGTCGGTGAACCCCGGCGAGGCGACCCAGGCCTCGGTCACCACTCTGAGCGGCATCCCGCGGCTTGCCGAGCCGCTGGAGCGCCTGGGTCAGGTCCTGTCCGAGCAGCAGGGAATCCGTGCGGCGGCGCGCTCGGTGCGCGCGAGTTGCTCGACCGACTTCCACGCACCCCGAGCGCCTCGACCCCGGTCAGCTCTGATGAGCACGAGGGGATGATGCGGAGCGTGCTCCAGCGCCTTGGTCAGCACCTCACGCGCGCCATCCACTGAGCCCACCTCGGCCAGGCCGCGGCCTCGCTCGACCTCGGCTTGCACGGCCGGCGGCAGCGGGGTCACGCCCGCCTTGCCGAAGCGCGGACCGGGAGGAGCAATGCGGAACTCGTAGATCCGGGTCCGGGAGAACGCCGGGGCTGTGCCGCCGCGGCCGTCGTCCAGAGCGCCAGGATCAGGAGAGAGAGGCCGGACCCCGTGCCGGGATCCGAGCGATCACGGATGGCTCCCGTTGAGCCGGCGAAGATATGCCTCGACGAAGGCACGGTACTGGGTCGGGTAGCGATCCAACTCCGATTTGAGCAGGTCCTGACGGAAACGATCGTTCTGCCGCAGCAGCTCGGCCGGAAGCTCGGGAGGACTCTCGCGCGCGACGTCCTCGCCGGGCCGCGATTCGCGCTGGGGATCGAAGTCCCGCCGGTTCACCGAGCGCTGCGCGTCGAGCAGACGCGAGAGTATGCGTTGCTGCTTCTGCTCGAGCTCGTCGTCGATCGCGCCCTGGCGGATGATCTCCTCGGCCTCCTTCATCTCGCGCTCGGTCTGATCGAGGTGGCCGAGCAGCTCACGCTTGATTCCTCCTCGGTACGAACCTGTTCGAGCTGGCTCCGGATTCGCGCCTGCTCCGCCAGCCATTCGCTCCAGCTCGTCCTGTCGCCCGCGGAGAGCCGCATCTGCTCGGAGAGCTGCTTCGCCATCCGCTGGGTGCGCTGATTGAGCTGGCTCTGCTGGTCGCTGATGCTCCCGATGCGCAGGATTGGGATGGCTTCCGCCTTGGCTCTGCCCGGGCTTGTTGCACATCGCGCTCTCGGTGGAGCGCAGCTCGAGGACGGCGCGGTTCAGGGACTCGGTGGCTTGTCGCCCGGCTTCCTCGCCGCGGGCGCGATTCCCACCCGCCAGCTCCCGTCCCGACTCGCTGAGCTCGTTGATCGCCTTCCCCATCGCCTCGCGCGAGCTGCGGCGAGATGAACGGCGTCTGACGGGACAGCTGGTAGAGCGAGTCGGCGACTCGAGCGGTGCCCTCGGAGAGGTCGGTCTGCTGGTCGGCCTGCGCGCTGGGCGACTGACCGGAGGCGAGGTTGCGCTCGCTGGCGCGCTGGAGCGAAACCAGGTCTCTGCGCCGGCGCGGCGCACCGCCGCGAGATCGAGCTGCGCCTGCTGCTGCTGCTGCCGCGCCGCGGCGCTGTCGAGATGCTGAGCCGCCTGCTGGAGCGCGGAGCTGGCCTTCTGGCCGGAGTGCTGGGCCTGATTCTGCGTTTGCCCTGCCGCGACGACTGCGCCGCGTCCTGCTGGGACGGCGCGGCCTCTGACGACAGCTCCTGCGCGGCCTGCTCCATCTCCTGCTGACTCTGCGGATCGCCCGTCTGCGGCGACATCTCCCGCACTTCCTTGGCGAGCGCCTCGCTCTGCTTGGCCGCCTCCGCCTGGCGCGTGCGCTCACGTCGTTCGGCTTGACTCGCCGGTCTGGCTCTGGCTCTGCTCGTGCTCCCGGTTGAGCGCATCCTGCTGGCTCTTGAGCTCGGCGGCGCGCTGCGCCAGCGCCTGCAGGTGCTCCTCGTCGCGGAGCTTCTTCAGCAGCTCGAGCGTGCGCTCGAGGTTCTCGAGCATCTGCTTGTTCTCGGCGCGCCACTGCGGCATCTGCTGCTCGAGCGCGCGCCGATCGAGATTCTCGAGCGCCTCCTGCATCTTGCTGCAGCGCTTCCTTGAACTCCGGCGACTGGATCTGCTGCACGAGCTCGTTCACCTCGCCGCAGCTTGTCGCATGAGGTCCTTGTTGAACGCCTCGCGCTCGGCCGACTGCTCGATGCTCTTCTGCAGCTCCTGGGCGGCTTGATCGATCTGTCGCCCGATCTCCTGCTGGCGCTGGAGCGCGCTGCTGCAGCTCCTCGCTCCGCTCGAAGGTCTGGCTCGGCGCGGATTCCTGGCGAGGCCGCTGTCGCGACAGCTTGTCGAGCTGCCTTCTGCAGGTCGCGCGCCTGCTCGGTGACTTTCTCGAGCGACTGCTGGGCACCCTGCTGCCGCTGATCGACGTTCTCGTACAGATCCGCGAGCGAGGGGAAGCGCAGCTCGAACACCGAGCTCACGGTGCGACCACGTCCCGATACGGCGTTGTCGTCGAACAGCACCAGGCGGAACGAGGCAACCTGGCCGGGAAGCAGGCCGATGGGCGACGCGTCCCAGCGCGACTCGAAACGGGCTTCGCGCGGCTCGCCGTGGAAGCGCGCGAGCGGAAGGTCGCTCCACGGGTCGTCCGGGCCCTTGCGTACCTGGAGCTGCAGCTCGGTGAGCCCCAGATCGTCCTGGGCGAGGACGTCGAGCGGAATCTGCTGACCGGCCGGCAGGTTCACATCGCCTTCCGGAGTCCGCACCCACCAGGACCGGCGGCGCGTCGGCGAGGGCGGTGACCCGATAGCGGAAGCGACCGGAGCGCGGACCGCTCTCGTCGGGCGCGTCGGCGCGGGCGGTCGCCAGCAGATCGTACTGGCCGTCGCGCTCGATCGGGATCGTGCCCTGCCACCGGCGCGGCGTGAGCGGCTTCCACGCCACCGCGCGGCCGTCGCCCATCTGCGCCGAGAGCGCTCGAGATCGCGATCGAAAGTCACGGTCAGCCCGCGCGGGTGCCGCGCAAGGCGCTCAGGTCACCGCGGGCAGAGGTGCCGTGCTGGGCCGGCAGCCGTGCATAGCGCGGCGCCTCGTACTCGATGTCGAAGCTGACGGGCGCGAGCCTGCCGGCGAGGTCGATGCGGTAACGCGGGCTCTGGTCGCGAGCACGCGAACCCAGTAGTCCTGCGGCCGGGTGAGCTGCGCGAGGTCGAAGCGCCACACGCGCGCGCCGCCGTCCTCCCGGCCCTCGGGAACCGCCGCCAGGTCGGATCCCGGTCGCCGCTCCAGACGCGGGGCGCGCTCGGTGCCCCACACGCGCGCACGCACCGCGACGGCGGCGCCGGGCGTCACCGTCACCGAGCCGGGCTCCACGGCCAGACGCACCGGGGGCGCCGCGGCCGCGGGATGCCACAGCGTGGTCCAGGAACGCAGCGTGCGTCCTGGCTACACGAATCCCAGGACCAGCAGCGCCAGCAGGACGCCACCCATGAGGAGCAGCGGGCGCGCGCGGCTGGACCCGCGGTCGGAGCTGCTCGACCGGCGCCGACTCGAGCCGCCGCGCCGCCTCGTCCTGAACGGCGGCGGCGAGCGTCGGCGAGACGTGCTCGAAGCTCGAGCCCTCGAAGTCCACCGCGTTCCGGATCCACGAGCGCAGGTGCGGGAAACGGCCTCCACGCCTCGAGGTAGGTGCCAAGGGTCACTCCCTCGCGGGTGAACCGCGAAACGGCGACGCCGATGGCGAGCAATGAGACCGTGGCGAACAGGACCAGGCGAATCCACGCGAGCGTCGGCCCTCCGGCCACGATCACGCCGGCCAGAACGGCCACCCCAACGCGGCGACGCAGAGCCCTGCCGCGCGCCAGGCGTGACGCCACAGCAGGGAGCGCTGATGGCGGCGATGCTGCCGCTCGAGTGGAGACCGCAACGGACGTTCGGGCGCGCGAGAAGTCATCGAAGTGGAAGGGCGGCCCGTGGGGTGACGGGTCAGTGCGTCAGCGCGTAGTGCACGATGTTGAGCCCCATGCGCAACGCCTGTTCTCGTTTTTCGGGAGGATCGTGGTGGACGTCCTCGTCCTCGAGACCGTCTCCGAGATCCGTGTCGTACGAATAGAATACAACCAGCCTTCCATCGTGAACAATGCCGTACGCCTTCGCCGGCCCTCCGTCGTGCTCGTGAATCTTCGGAAGACCGCCGGGGAATCTCGTAAAGGCTGTGAAAAATGGCATGCGAGAACGGCAGCTCGATCAAGCGACGTCTCGGGAAGATGCGACGCATCTCGCGACGCATCGAGGGATCGATGCCGAAGTCGTCGTCCACCCACCAGAATCCCCCGGTGGTCAGATAACGCCGGAGATTCGCCACCTCGGCATCGCTGAACTTCATGTTGCCGTGTCCGCAGGTGAACAAGAATGGGTACTGGAACAAGGCCGCCGAGCCCGGCTCGACAACCGCCTCACGCTCTCCTGCCACGGGATGGTGGTGCGGTCGCGTAGGCCTTTCATCAAATTGACGATCGAGGTCCGGTCCTCGTACCAGTCTCCGCCGCCCCCGTATTTGAGGCGGGCGACGCCGAACGCGTGGGAGCCGGGCGGACTGGGAACGCCCGTGCCGAGCGTTGGCCCGCGGGGGCTGGAATTTGCGCGAGCGCCACGGCCCAGGCCGGAAGCGACCAGCGCGACGACGAGCAGGATGCGTCTCAAACGGGACTCCTGAAGCCCGCCCGACGCGGCGGGTCAGCGCGAAGAACCCGTGTAGAGTATCAAACGCGGGTTCGCGGTTTCGATCGCCACCAGCTTCCGGAGTCGGGCCGGACTCGGCGGGGCCGCGCCTCGGCGCGGCTCGACCAGTACGGCGCCGAGCGGGAACTTCCGATAGGTGGTCACCCCTCGAAACACCACCACCGAGCCGCTGGTTCCCGTGTACGCGATCAGCTGTCCGTTGGCGTCCACCGCCGCGATGCGCACGTTGAACACCTGCCCGTTGAGCATGGGGTGAGCCGTCGAAGACCCGGCCGCCGCTCGGCACCGGGTCGCCGATCTTGTAGGACGTGACGGTGCCGGGAAGGATGGCGACGAAGTAGTCGTGAAGGACGGACACGTAGATCGGCGCCGGTGTGGCGCTCCTGACGATCTCCTCACCGCCCTGCGCGATGAATTGGTAGACGTGGACGAAGTACCACGCCGCTCCCGGTACCGGGTCCCAGGACATCGCCAGCAGGGAGTCCGACATCGGACGAAAGTCGGGAGGCAGTCCGGTGGGCGCCGTGTACCTGAGGTCGCCCGACACCGCCGCTCGGGTCACCTGTCCGATGTTGGTCTTCGGAGCTCCGGCCGGGCCGGCGTCGCCGATGACCCCGCGGGCGAGGTACGCCTGCGTCGTGATGGCGCCGCGGGGCCTGTCATTGAAGCGAAAGACGTCCGTGTGGCCCGCGATGGCCGTGTTGGTATGGCGCAGCGAATCGGGCGCGTTGAACTTCTCCGACGGTGGAATGGTGTAGTCGTGGAGGGGCTGGAACGTCCCGTTGTCGCGACGGAAAGCCTCGAAGCCGTTGGCGTTGGTGTAATCGAAGATCATCGCCTGCACCACGCCGGGGCCGTAAAGGTAGGAGGTCGTCGCCGAGACTAGCGTGTCCTCCGGCGTGATGCCGGGGAGGCCGAGGTCGCGGAACGTGGAATCAGGGATTCCGGTGTCGGCCCACACCGTCAGCAACGACGGCGAAGGCACCCTCGAGCCCGTCGCCGGGATCGACCGCGACCATCTTCTTGCTGCAGGACGACGCCAGCAACGAGACGGCGAGACACAGCCCGACTCCGAGACTCAGCCCGAGCGCGGAACGCCGACCGCGAGTCGTCATGCAGAAACTCCCGTTCACTCGGCCTTGATGCCCTTGCGGCGATCCAGGCCGATCCACGTGTCGAGCGCGAGCGCGCTCGCCACGTAGATCGACGAATACGTTCCGAACGCGACGCCCACCACCATCGCCAGCGAGAAGTCGCGCAGCACCTCGCCGCCCCAGATCAGCAGGGCCAGCGCGGTCAGGAAGACGGTGAAGGCGGTGATCACGGTACGCGACAGCGTCTCATTGACGGCGATGTCCATCACCCGCGAGTGACGCTCCTTGCGCAGCGCCTTGTTGCGCTCGCGAATCCGGTCGAACACCACGATCGTGTCGTTGACGGAGTAGCCGGCGATGGTGAGCAGCGCCGCGACCACCGTGAGCGATACCTCGCGGTTGAGGAAGCACAGGACGCCGAGCGTGACGAACACGTCGTGGAACAGCGCCACCACTGCGCCGATCGCGTACTTGAATCTCGTAGCGCAGCCCCACGTAGACCAGGATGCCGGCCAGGCTGCCGAGGATGGCCCAGATGGCCTTCTGCCCGAGCTCCTTGCCCACGCGCGGGCCCACCGTCTCGATCTGGGTCCGAGAGGTGTCGATCGTCACGCCGGGGAAGGCCTTGCTGATCGCGTTCTGGACGCTGGCGGCCACGTCGCCCTCGCCGCCCTTGAGGCGAATCAGGTACTCGCTGCCGGTGGTCCCGGCGAGCTGCTGGAGCTCGGCCCCGGTCAGGCCGGCGGCGTCGAGCGCGGTGCGCAGGTGGTCGGGCGCGATCGTCTGGTTGATGTGAATGCGCATCAGCGTTCCGCCGGCGAAGTCGACGCTCAGCCGGGGGCCACCGTGGATCAGGAGCCACACCGCCGTGGCCAGGACCAGCAAGCCCGAGAACACGTACGTGAAGCGCCGGTACTTCATCAGCGGGAAGTTGGTGCCGACCAGGAGCTGGAGCATGGGGGTCAGATGCTCAGGCGCTCGACCTTGCCCCGGCCGAGCATGAAATCGAAGATCATTCGCGTGAACAGCACGGCGGTGAACATATTGGCGATCAACCCCACGCTCAGCGTGACGGCGAAGCCCTTGATCGGGCCGGTGCCGAATTGGAAGAGGAAGAGCGCGCTGATCAGGGTGGTCAGATGGGCGTCGAGAATGGTGCGGAAGGCTCGATCGTAGCCCAGGTTGACCGACTGACGAACGCTCTTCTGGTTGCGCAGTTCCTCGCGGATGCGCTCGAAGATCAGCACGTTGGTGTCGACCGCCATGCCGACCGTGAGCACCAGACCGGCGATGCCGGGCAGCGTGAGCGTGGCGCCGAATCCCGCCAGCGTCGCCACCACGTAGATCAGGTTGAGGACCAGCGCCGCAATGGCGACGCTTCCCGAGAGCACGTAGTAGCCCAGCATGAACACCACGACCAGCGCGCTGCCGATCAGGCCCGCCAGGAGTCCCTTGTGGATGGAGTCGCTCCCGAGCGACGGCCCGACCGAGCGCTCCTCGATGATCCGGACCGGGGCCGGCAGCGCGCCGGCGCGCAGCACGATTGCGAGGTCCTTGGCCTCGTCGATCCCGAAGCTCCCGGTGATGGAGGCATCCCCGCTCGGGATGCGCTCGCGGATCACGGGGGCGGAGCTCACCTTGTCGTCGAGCGCGATGGCGAGCTGCCGGCCGACGTTGTTCCCGGTGACCCGCGCAAAATCGGCGCGCCCTTTGGGCGTCATGGTCATGCTCACGCCCCACGCCCCGGGGTTGGTAGATTCGAGCCCGACGCGCGCCTCGGCAGTGGCGATCGAGGCGCCGCTCATTTCCGACGAGCGCTTCAGCACGTAGAGCGAGCGCCCGGTGACACCCTGGTAGTTCTGGTCCTGGCTGGACCACAGGAGCTGTGAATCGCCGGGAATGATCGAGTCGAGCCCGGTGGTCGCGAGCAAACGGCCGACCGTGGTCGTGTCCTCGAGACGCACGAACGCGGACGAGCCCCCGAGGTCCATGAAGTGGCCGGTCAGGGGCTGGTGTTGGAGCGCCGTGTCGATCTGGGCCGCCGCACCGGCGCCACGCGCCGCGAGATAGTTGTCGAGCCGCTGGAACATGCTCTTCGCCTCTTCGGGCGTCCGTACCAGCTTGAACTCGAGCTGCGCGGTCTTGCCGAGGAGCTCGCGTGCGCGCCCTCGGTCCGTGAGGCCGGGGAGCTGAACGACGATCCGGTTCTCGCCCTCGCGCTGGATGAGTGGCTCGGCCACGCCGAACTGGTCGACGCGGTTGCGCAGCACTCTCCATGGCGCGGTCGACAGCGTCCTTGGCTTCCGCGGGCGAGAGCTTGGAACGGTCCACCTCGAGCAGCAGGTGCATGCCGCCCTGCAGATCCAGTCCCAGGTGGATCGCCTTGCGGCGCAACTCGGTGAGCTCGGCGTGCGGGAGATGGTTCCGCTGGTCCGGGGTCAGCGAGTAGTAACGATAAGAGGGCCACAGGTACCAGATCGAGAGCGCCGTCGCGAGAATGACGCTCAGGAGCTTCCACTGGTCCCCACGGGGCATCGGCGATTCCCCTAGACGGTGAAAGAGCCGGGAGGCTCACGCCACCCGGCGGATGAGAGCGAAAGAGTGGGGCAGTTTACGGGCGCCCCGAACGGGTGTCAACGAACGGAGAGGGCCGGGACTGGGGCCGGTTGGCGGCCGGCCCCTGAAGGCTCGACTTAGGTACTCGGTGGGATCGGAGTGAGGACGACAGCGGGGCGAAGGGCGGGATCCCGGTCGAGGAGCGGGGTCCTTACGGTCGCAAGAAGGAGTCCACGGGTTCGGCGCGCGCCAGTCCCCGGTTTGGTGCGAGCCGCGCGACGTCGACGCGTCGGAGCCGCGACGTCGCCGGCCGGTCGACGTCATCGGCGATACCGCGAAGACAACGTCGTAGCGACGGAAGTGATTGTGGGAGAGCGTCAAAGAACGCCCGCGATTCTTGACACTCCCTGAGGGCATTTTTATACTGCCCGGCTCTCGCACCGGGTCACTCCCATTTTCCGGGAATCGAGGAGCTCCTAGGCATGGCCATGCGCGCAACCTGGGTTGGAGTCGCGCTGTTTTCGGTGCTGGGCATTGGTTCCGCGTTGGCGCAGGACGCCCCGCCGTCCACGACCGCTCCCGCCACGGCCCCCGTTCACGCGAGTCACACCGGCCCGGCTCCCGGGCGCGCCATCGATCGGCGGGCTCATCGGCGCCTCCTCTTTCTACATGGCGGACGAGTATTCGCAGGGGTCGCTGGCGCGCTTCAACTTCGTCGGACAGATCCGTTTCGTGGCCTCTCAGAGCTGGAGATTCCAGATCAGCCCCGGGTTCACGTGGTCGGCCTACTCGAAGAACGAGCCGCCGCCTTTCGTGGATTTCAAGAACCCCGGCGACCTCACCAAGGAGAACTACCTCACCCAGCTGATCCCGATCTCGGTGCAGATCCAAAGGACGTGGGGCAAGCTGCCGTGGCATCATCACGTCGGGGTCGGTCCGGGGGTCTATCGGGTGTGGGTGGAGAACCATCGGAAGGTGTTGGTGGACCCCATCACCTTTCGCGAGCATCAGGGAGCCTACTGGGGATTCAGCGCCGAGGTGGGCACGGAACATTTCATGAAGACGCTGCCCAACACCAGCATCGAGGTCACGGCCGTGAACCACTGGGTGCAGGCCACGCGCGACGATCAGTTCCCGAGTGGCTGGAACAGCTCGCTGGGAGCGTTCGCTCTGTCGGCGGGCGTGAACTATTACTTCTCGCTCGAGCAGAAGAAGAAGACTACCGAGCTGCCCTTGCCGGGCACGAAGCATTGAGCCGGAGCCGATCACCGGTGGTTCCACATGTGGAAGGCAGGTGAACCGATCGTGAGCCAACCCGTGGCCTGGGCCGAGAAGATCCAGGAAGGCGCCGCCCGCGCCGCCGAGACGGTGCGGTGGAGCGACAAGGTTGGTCCCGAAGCCATGACCTTCGACGACGTGCTGCTGGTGCCGCGTATGTCCGATGTGCACCCGCGCGACGTCGAGACCCGCTCGCGCTTCTCCCGCCGCATCCCCATCAACATCCCGATCGTGAGCGCCGCCATGGACACCGTCACGGAGTCCGATCTGGCGATCGCGCTGGCGCGCGAGGGCGGCATCGGGGTCGTCCACAAGAACCTCTCGATCGCCGAGCAGACCGCGCAGGTCGACCGCGTCAAGCGCTCTGAGAGCGGCATGATCGTCGATCCGGTGACCCTGCCACCCGACGCGACGATCGGCGACGCTCACGCGATGATGGCCCGCTTCCACATCTCGGGTGTTCCCATCACCGAGGACGGCCAGCCTGGTGGGCATTCCTGACCAATCGCGATCTGCGCTTCGAGGATCGCATCGCAGCGCCGCGTCTCAGGAGCTGATGACCCGCGACGGGCTGGTCACCGCGCCGGTCGGGACCACGCTCGAGCAGGCGCGACTGATCCTGCAACAGCATCGCATCGAGAAGCTGCCGGTCGTGGACGAGCACGGCAATGCTGCGCGGGCTCATCACGGTCAAGGACATCGAGAAGCGCGTCAGGCACCCGGACGCCTGCAAGGACGGTCTCGGTCGCCTGCGGGTGGCGGCCGCGATCGGGGCGGGCGGTGACTGCCATCGAGCGTGCCGCCGAGCTGGTGAAGCGCGGGGTGGACGCCCTGGTGCTCGACAGTGCGCACGCGCACTCGCGCGGCGTGATCGATACCGCACGCCGCATTCGAGAGCGCCATGCCGACGTCGACCTGGTGGTCGGCAACGTCGGGACCTACGAAGGCGCGCAAGGCGATTGCGGCGCTCGGAGTCGACGGGGTGAAGGTGGGCATGGGTCCGGGAGCGATCTGCACGACGCGGGTGGTGGCCGGAGCCGGCATGGCCGCAGGTGACCGCCATCCTCGAGGCGGCGCGCGCCCTCGAGGATACGGACATCCCGCTCATCGCGGATGGCGGCATCAAGTACAGCGGCGACATCGTCAAGGCCCTCGCCGCGGGCGGCCACTCGGTCATGATCGGCAGCCTGTTCGCCGGCACCGAGTCGAGAGCCCGGGCGAGGTGGTGCTGCTCGAAGGGCGCTCGTACAAGGTCTACCGCGGCATGGGATCGCTCTCGGCGATGGCCGGCGGGCGCGGCAGCCGCGAGCGGTACTTCCAGGAGAACACCGAGGAGCTCGCCAAGCTCGTTCCCGAGGGCATCGAGGGCCGCATGCCGTTCATGGGACCTCTGCTCGCAGACCGTGTTCCAGATGGTGCGGTGGGCTGAGGGCGGGCATGGGATACACCGGGGTCCGCACGATCGAGGAGCTGCGTACGCGGACGCGCTTCGTGCGGGTCAGCTCCGCGGGATTGCGCGAGAGCCATCCGCACGATGTCACTATCACGCAGGAAGCCCCCGAACTACGAGATCCCGCGGCGCTGAGGTCGCTGGACCTCGCGCCGCTCGGGCCCACCGCTCCAGACCCCACGACGCGTGGGTTGCCTGCAGAAGGTTCCTCGCTTCCCGATCCTTCGATCGCCCCGGGCCCTGATCTCCTCTGGCTCGCGGCCGCGATCCTGCGCGCTGCTGGCTCCGTTCATCGGACGCGCCTTCAGCATCGACGAGCCGCTGTTCCTGTGGGTCGGTCGCCAGGTCGAGGCTCATCCCGCCGATCCGTTCGGCTTCTCGGTCAACCTGGAACGGCACCGCCATGCCGATCGCCGAGGTCAGCCAAGAACCCTCCGCTGGTCGGGTACGTGATCGCCCTGGCCGCCCGCGTCGTGGGATGGAGCGAAGTCGCGCTCCACGGCGCCTTCCTGCTGCCCGTTCTAGGCGTCGTCCTCGGCACCTACGGCCTGGCGCGCGAGTGGACGGGCCGCCCCGCGCGCGCGGCGCTGGCCGCCTTGTGCACGCCGGTCCTCGCGGTCACGAGCACGGCCGTCATGGCCGACACGACGCTGCTCGCCTTCTGGGTCCTCGCCGTCTGGGCGTGGGTGCGAGGCCTCCGCACGCGATCGCAGCCGTCGCTGGCGCTCGCGGCGGTGCTGATCGCCCTCGCGGCGCTCACCACAGTCACGTGGGCCTGCTGCTCGTTCCCCTCCTGGTGCTCCACGCCTGGTTGCGCGATCGACGGCCGAGCTCGGCCTGGCTCTGGCTGCTGCTCCCGCCGGCGATCATCGGCGGCTATCTGTTCGTGATGCAGAATCTCTACGGTCGTCCATTGATCCTCGATGCGGCGTCCTTCGCCGTGGGCTCCGACTCCGCGTTCGGGCGCTGGAGTCCCGCGAAGCTGCTCATCGGTCTCACGTTCACCGGCGGCTGCTTTCCGCTGGCCGCCGTGTTCGCGGGACGCCTGTGGTCCCGGACCACGCTGCTCATCAGCTGCCGCCGCGGTGATCGCGCTCGGGCTCACTCGCCTCCGCCCATTCGCTCGGGGCGTGGAGCTTTCCCGCCGAGCGCACCGCCGCGCTGCTGATCGCCGCGCAATGCGCCTTGCTCGCGGTGAGCGCGCTCGCGACGTTGTCGCTCCCGTGGCGCGACCTCGCCGGGCGCGCGGATGCACCGGCCGTCGTTCTCGTGGTGTGGATCCTGGGGATCTTCGCCTTCGCCACCTTCGTCAACTGGACGATCAACGGGCGGACCCTCCTGCTCATGGTGCCCGCCGCGAGCATCTCTCTCGCTCGTGCCCTCGAGCGCGCGCCAGCCACCGCGGCGTGGGGAGGAAGGGTTGGGCGCGCCGCCCCGTGGGTCGCGGCGGCCGGGCTCGCGCTCGCCGTAGCCGCCGCGGACGCCCGATGGGACGACAGCGCTCGACGCGCCGCGGCGCGACCTGAATGCGACACCTATCGTGCACGCGAAGGCCACCTGTGGTTCATGGGGCACTGGGGATTCCAGTACTACATGGAAGCGCTCGGAGGGCGTGCGGTGGACTTCAACCGGTCGGAGCTGAATGCCGGGGACGTGATGATCCTGCCGCAGAACAACACCGCCGTCATGTGGCCCCCGCCTCCGTGGGCTCGATGGAGCGCACGGTCGAATACCCAGGCCCGCGCGGGCTCGCCACCATGCGGCCGCAGGTGGGGGCCGGGTTCCATGCCGATGTCTGGGGCCCGCTCCCTTGGGCGATCGGCGATGTGCCGCCCGAGCGCTACTACGTCTTCGAGGTGGCGCCGGAGGACACGTCCGTTTCGCCGGGGCCGTGATCCAGGGCGGGCTCCGATCGAGCGCCGGCTCGAACGAGCGAGGCCCGGTCGGTTAGACCGGGCCTTTCGCTCGCGGAAGAAGGGGCGCTCGCCCCCATGACGCTCGGGGCCTGCTCGGCTCGCATGGCCCACGAGCGAGATCAGCGCTTCGGCAGATCGAACTTGAACGAGGGGTTGAGCTGTTTGATCTCGCTCACCACTCGTTCGAGGCTCTCCTCGGTTTCGGGGCTCGGCTGGGACTTCCACGCACTGTAGAGCTCCAGCAGCTCGTCTTGCTTGAGCCGCAGCATCTCCTGCTTGCGTGTCCTCGTTGACCGAGCGTTCCAGGTGGTACACCTCGCCCTGCGACAGGCGTGCCATGAGGTCCAGGTACTCGCCGCGCATGTGGGAGAGGATCTTGATGTACTTGTCGAAGCCGACCGACAGCTTTTCCAGCACGTCGGCCACGCCCTGGTTCTTGCGGTGGACCTGCTGCGCGTACGAGTACGCGGAAGTGGTAGTAGGTCTTGCCGCGACCGATGTAGGCCTCCTCGGAGGGCTGCACCTTCGCGCGGGGCGCCGTGGCGCCGAGCGGGTTGTCGAAGATCCCGATCGAGATCAGCAGGAAGTCGGCGTTGGTCTTGTAGATCAAGTACTTCAGTCGCGAATCGCCGGAGTTCGCCAGCCGGCGGAAGACGTCGGTGTCGTACTTCGACAGAAAGCGCTTCGACTGCTCCACGTACTCCGGATTGATGAACGAGTGGAGCAGATGGGCGAGGTAGACGTTGACGTCCTCGTCGTAGAACTCCTGATTGGACACCAACCCCGTCTCCATCCTGCTGTAGAGGAGACAGTTGATCATGAAGTAGTAGGTCGGCTGCAGATTCCGATCCGTTTCTTTCAGATCGACGTAGTGTCTCGGGTTCATGGCTCCACTCCTCGCTTCGGTTGCTCTCCGGCGAAGAGGAGTCGCATCCTTCGTGCCACCTGTTTCTCGCGTCATGAGCGCTGAAAGTCCGCAGCAATCGTCAGGCCTTGCGCTCGAACTGGAAGCGCCGCATCGAGCGGCACTTCGCGCGGGAAGACACAAACGCTGGGCCTTTCCGCCCGAGACCGCGGCATGGCAATCCCGTTGAAGTGTGATACAGCGGGGTGTGGCGAACCGACGCAGATTCGCGGCGCTTTTTCGCAATGGATTTGTGTCCCTCGAAAAGGTTTTGATAATCGTGGCGGCTCGAATCGACCGCTGCGCAGGGCGTTAGCGGCGGTGCGCGATTTCGCACCTCGGCTTGCGGTCCTGCAACCCGATCGGGGTCCTAGACCTAACCTCACGACGTCTTCACAGTCTCTCTCGACCGGCCCAGGGCTCGACAAGTCAGGGCATGTCTCTTGCGGCTGACGTCGCTCGAAGCCTCTCCTCAACTCTCGAACGTCGGGTTGCCTCGACCTCTCAATGAACGACATCAAGCCCGACCGGGGTAAGGACGCCCCGATAGAGCTCAAGCCGTCGGCCGGACTCCGCCTCCGCATCTGGCTCGCCTGCCTGGGGGCGCTCTGATCGCGGCCGGAGGCGCGGCCTGGGTGATCGCGACCCAGCTCGGCCCGATCACCACCAACGACCTCGCCTCCTTCATCTCCTGGCTCGCCGCCGTGGGCGGCATTGCCGTGCTGGTCAGCGCGGCGCTCGCCTTCTGGCTGGACCTGGGACTGGTCGCGCACGTGCGTGGTCTCATGCGCGCGGTCGCAAGCCGACAGGTCGCCCTGTTGCGTGGGCTCCCCTCCAGCTCCGGATGGGGCGAGCTGTCGCAGCTCACCCAGCAGCTGCAGCAGCTCCTGGCGAGGAGCCGCGACGCCGAGCGCGCTGCGGAGGAGCTCGGGCTCACGCGCGACCAGCTCGGCGTGCTGCGCGAGGCGCTCGAGCAATGGGCCGAATCCGAGCGGTGGAGCGAGCTGCGCGCCGAGACCGGTCCCGCGGCGGCGGTGGTCGAGGCTCTGAACCGCGGCCTGCGCCGACTCGATGACGTGCGCGAGCAGAATCTCGAGGCCGCGCGCCAGATCGGGGCGGAGATGGAGCGGGCGCTCGAGGCGGCCCGCGGATCGGCCGAGCAGGCCGAGCGGGGTTTCGTCGAGGCCACGGCGCTGCTCACCACCGTTCGGGAGCTGCAGCGCCTCGGCCAGGAGCTCGGCCAGGCGGTGAATCAACCCGGCGACGCTCGCAGCGATCCGCGGCGCGGGCCTGCCGTGGCGGCGCGTGAGGCCATCGAGGAGCTCGTCGCCGCATCGAGCGACTCGGTGGAGCATCTCGCCAATGGCATGGGCAAGATCGAGGAGATCGCCGCCCAGGTCCCAGTCCTGGCGAACCGCGCCACGCTGATCGCACTCAACAGCACGCTCGGCGAGCGCGTGGCCTCGGAGGCGGACATCGCCGAAGAGACGCGGCGGCTGGTCATGGACATCCGCACCACCGTGGACCGCACGAGCCAGCTCACGCGCGAGCTCACCGCCGAGGTCACCGCTGCGTCCGCGCGGATGCGCGGCGCACGTGAGCACGTCGCCGCGAGGCTGGAGGCCATGGATCGCCGCGAAGACGCGCCGGCCACGGCTTTGCAGGACGTCGGACGGCTGCTGGAGCGGATCCGCGAGATGGTTCAGGACGCCACGCGCAAGGGCGAGCGCCTCTCGGCCACCGGCGAGCGCGCCTCGCGCTCCGCCGAAGGGTTGCTCCGCGTGCTCGAGACCGAGAGCCGAGAGCTGGCAGGCCTGGTCGCGCGCCTGTCGCCGCTGGCAGCGTCCGAGTCCCAGGGCAAAAAGAGTCCTGGCCTGCGACTGCTCGGAGAGGAAGGGGCCACGAGCCCGCGACGCGATGACCGTCCCCAGCCCGAGAGCGGCGAGGAGCGTCGATGAGCACCGACGAGCGCTCGTTCCCCGAGCGGGGACGCCGGCTCTCACGAGGGCACCGTGACCGCCCTCGAAGCGCTCGAGGGATTGCCGGTCTCCGGCGGAGCGCGACTCAAGGAGCTGCGTCTGGCCACGTGGTCGCGGCCACTCTGCGTGCCGCGATCGACGCGCTGAGCGGACCGGACGCGCCACGGCGACCGATCGCCATCACGGGCGACGACGGGGCTTTCGAGGTGACCTTGGCCGACGTCCGTGGCGACCAGCTGGAGATGGCTGCGGCGTTGATGGAGACGGTCGAAGGGAACCTCGGGGCGGTCGGCAACGGCACGGCGTATCGGCTGCGGGTTCCCGCCGCGAGCGTGCGCGGTCTCTACCTGATGCTCGAGCAAGGAACGCTGGGCTTCGCCATTCCCTGGCATGCGGTGATCCGCATCCGGCTCGCGCGACCCGAGGCGATCGAGCAGGTCGCGCGCGCGCGGCGGCTACCGCGTGCTGCCGTCGTGGGTGGAGGTGCCGCGCGGTCCGGGCGAATGCCCGGCGGTGCTGATAGGTCTCGGGCTACGCCGCGCGTATCTGCTCGCCGATCGCCTGATCTGGAGGATGGCCGCCGAGCCCGAGCCCGCGAGCGAGACTGCTCCCCGCGGATCAGGGTTCAGCCACGCGGTGCGCGCCACCGACGGGGCGCTCTATTGGGTGGCGGATCCCGTGCGACTGCTGGAGGGTGTCGAGTCGCCCCCGCTGCTTCCTGCCGCGCGGCGCGCTCGCACCGGCGGATCGCGACCCGCGCCCCCTGCGCCCGTCACCGCGCCAACCCCGAGCGCGCCCGCGCCGATTCCACTTCCGCCCCACGACCGGCGCCGGCGGCGCCGGCAAGACCCGCGGGCTCCTCCGGTTTGCAGGAGCTGCGTGCGGAGGATATCGAGCCGCTGCCGCCGCCCGCGGATCGTCGTGAGGCCGCGCCGCGCGCGCCGCGCCGTCGTGGTCGAAGAGACCGTCGTCGGTCGCATCTTCCTCCAGCGTCTGCTCGAATCGCTCGGCTTCGACGTGCACACGGCCGAGAACGCACACGAGCTCGAGCAGAGCCTGGGGCTCGGACCCTGGGACCTGGCGCTGATCGACGTCGCACTGCCCGATTCGGCCGCGCGGCGAGCACCTGATCGCGGCGCGCGCCAGGGAGGACATCAAGGCGGTGGCGGCGCTGGTGCGCGATCGCCGCGACGAGCAGACGGCCATCGAGTCCGGCGTGGTCTGGTCGCTGCGCCGGCCGTTCGAGCGCGCCGACCTGATGCAGCTCCTGCGGCACACCGGTCTCGACGAGGCACGGTCGTGAGCGCCGCCGGAACGGCCACGGGAATTCCCGCGTCCATCCTGGTGGTCGACGACGACCGCCGGGTGGTGGAGCTCATGACCATCGCGCTCAACGCGTACGGCTACCGGGTTCTGCAGGCGGCCGACGGGGAAGAGGCGCTGCGCGTCGCCGCTCAGGAGCGACCCGACCTGGTGGTGCTCGACGTGCGACTGCCGAAGCGCAGCGGTTACGAAGTGTGCGAGCTGCTGCGTCAGGATCCCGACGATCCCGACATCCCGATCATCATGGTGTCGGCCGCCGCCGAGACCGAGGCGCGGCTCCAGGGTTGACGCGCGGGGCGGACGACTACGTTCCCAAGCCGTTCTCGCCGAAGGAGCTGATCGCGCGCATCAAGCGGCTGCTGGCGCGCGCCACCCTGTCGCGGGAGGCGCGCCGTCGCGGACGCGAGATGGAGCACGAGCTGACCCACGCTCGCGAGGACGCGCGGCGCAGTCATGTCGAGCTCCAGGGCGCCCAACAGCTCCGCGAGGTGACCCTGCGGTTCATCCACGACTTCCATGGCATGACCGACGAAGAGCGGTGGACGGCGCGCGCTGCTGCTCGAGGCCCAGTCGCGTCCGGGCTCGGGGTTGGTCGCCTTGCTCGGCGCGCGAGGACGGGGCGCTCGAAGCCGTGGCCGTGCGCGGCGACGCTTTCGAGCGCGTGGCCCGGCTCACCGTGAAGCGCAGCGGCGAGCTGGCGCCACTGCTCGCCGGGCTCGGTCGGCCGGTCCGCCGCCGCGAGCTCGAGCGCTTCCCCGAGCTGCGCGCCGAGCTCGAGCCGTTCGTCGCGGCCGGCATCGCGCTGATCGCGCCGCCCGGAGTCCCGAAGGCATGCACGGAGTTCTGGTGGCGGACGAGCGTCGCGACGGCCGCGATCTGCAGCGGGTCGATCTCGACGTGATGGCGATGTTGTGCGACACCGCAGCGCTCGCGTTCGCGACCGTACGGCGTGGCGCGGCGCAGGCCATGGTCCTGCTGGACCAGCTCGACGCCATCGCCGCGCGCGACTCGAGCCCCATGGAACGCCGACCGGAGTGCGCCGCCGCGACCTCGTGTTGGCCACGGCCGCCGGCGTCCGGCCCGTGCTCCACGAGCTGGTGGCGCGCGCCATCCGACTGGGGCCGTGGGCCGAGAAGACCGGCGCCGAGATGCTCGCCACCCTCGCGTCGCGGACTCGAGCGGCACCGGACGCCGGCTCCGCGCCCCTGCTCGAGCGCGCCGGCCTCGAAGGCGCGCCATGCGACGACCTCGACGCCGAGGCGCGCACGGCGGTGTGCCTGATCCGCTTCGGCCGCGCGTACGCCCGGGCGCTCCACCGCGGAGCCGACTCCGAGGCGCGCGCTGGAGGACGCGCTGCAGCTCGAAGGCGAGGCGCTCGGCGAGCCGCTCGTGAGTCGGCTGCGCGGGAGCGTCGCGAGCCAGAGGGTGGTCGCGCTCTAGCGCTTCCCGATCCCGCTGAAGTCGACGCGTGGCACGCGCGCGCGCGCTGTCGGGATCTGGTAGTACGTGGCCTCGTGGAAGTTGAAGGCACCCGCGTACAGATTGGTCGGGAAGCTCTTCACCATCACGTTGTAGTCCTGCACCTGCTGGTTGTAGCGCATGCGCTCGGTGGCGAGCCGGTTCTCGGTGCCGGCCAGCTCGTCCATCAGCTGACGGAACGCTTCACTGCTCTTGAGCTGGGGATAGTTCTCGACGACCACCAGGAGCCGTCCCAGCGCCGAATCCATGGCCCGGCCGGCTTCCACGCCCTGCTCCGGCGTCCGTGCGCCGGCCATCTTGGCGCGTGCGTCCGCGATCTCTCCGAACACCGCGAGCTCCTGACCGGCCACGTCCCTTCACCGTCTGGACCAGATTGCCGATCAGGTCGTTCGCGCCGCTGCAACTGGTTGTCGACCTGGGACCAGCGCTGGCCCACGGCTTCCTTGGACTTCACCAGGCGGTTGTAGGCGCCGCCGAGACATCCTCCGACCATGAGCAGCAGCACCGCGATGACCACCACTCCCAGCAGCACGCCACGCTTCATCGTTCTCTCCTTTCAGGGCGCGCGCATGGCGGCCGCATGATCACTAAGTGTCCGCCGCCGCCGCCGCCGCCGCTCGCACCACCCCCGAAGCCGCCGAACGAGCCACCCCACCGCCGCCGAATCCCCCTCCCCAACCACCGCCCCAGCCGCCGAAGCCGCCGCCCATCCAGGGCCCGCCCCACAGGCCGCGGCGCCGGTAGCCGCCGAACCCGCGGAGGCGCGAGAACAGAGATCAGCAGCAGGAAGAAGATGAGCGGCGCCACCCAGGGCGGCAGGCGCCCGCTTTCCGAGCCGCCCGAGTAACGCAGCTCGCGTCCGTCCCACTCGCGAGCGTCACGCCCTTCTCGGCTGCGATCCGCGCCGCGGCGGTGGTCACGCCCGCCACGATGCAGCCCGAGACATCTCCAGCGCGGAAGCGTGGAGACATCTGCTCGCGCACGATGCGAGCCTGCAGGCCGTCGGGGAGCGCGCCCTCGAGGCCGTAGCCGGTCCTCGAACCAGGCCTCGCGCTCCTTCATCGCGACCAGCAGCAGGAGCCCGTTGTCTTCGTGCTTCTGACCGAGCCCCCAGCGCTGGAACACCTGCACCTTGTATTCGCTGGGCAGGAGCGGCGCGGTGGAGTCCACGGTGAGCACGGCAGATTCCGCGCCGGTCGTGGTCTTCACCTGGTCGAGAAACGCCTCGAGCCGAGCGCGGGTGGTCTCGTCCATCACGCCGGCGCGATCGTTGACGAAGCCGATGGCGGGTGGGATCCCGGGCTCGCCGCTCGTCGGCTGCGTCCACGCGGATGCGCGCGGGCAGGAGCAGCAGCGCGAAGGCGAGAAGGACCGGCCGGCGCGCCAACGCGGCGCGGGCGCCTTCATGTCACGCGCAGCTCGTTGATCGCCTCGACCAGTCGCTCGATCTCGGCCATGAACCTGCGATAGATGGCGAGCAGCTCCTGACCCTTGTGCCGGCGCTGCGATGCCCGCACCAGATAGGCGCCGAGCAGCCCCTCGGCGTGGAGCTGGTAGAGATCCGCGACGCGCCTCGACGACGCGCGACTGATCCGCGGGCGGCGACTCGCCGCTCAACCGCAGCAGGTGCGGAACAGCGTCGCGAACCCGCTGGCGCTCTGGTGCAGCACCGGCTCCAGCCGGTCCGGATGCGCGGCGCCGAGGACGTAATCCTGCCTCAGCAGGATCAGCTTGGCCCGCAGCTCTGTGCTCGCATTGCAGCCTCAAATACGTGCGAGTGGACGTCGAGTTTGCCGAGCACGTCCTGGCCCTCGATCAGCAGATGCCGCTCCTGGATCTCGACCCACTCGATGGGGAAGCGAGTCGAGCGAGGTCTGGATCTGGTGCAGTGTCAGCGAACAAGGGGCGAAGCTGCGGCGCCCGCTTGGTCTGCGGCAACGCCCGCGCCAGGGCGTCGAGCGTCTCGGCGCCGAGTCGGCGCGATACCAGGAGCAGATTCACCCGGGAGCGCTCCGGATCGAAGCCCTGCGTGAGCACGCTCCCGCGTCAGGTAGGCGGCGAGGAACTCGGAGCCGAGCGCTCCGCGCACTGGCTCGAGCCACCGTCGCGCCGCGGCGAGCACCGCTTCGTTCGGATCCATTCGCGCCCCGCTGTGCTGGCTCATGGCGGTGACGCTAGGGCAAGCACCCGACGCGTCGAAAGCGCCGCGCCATGAACACGAGAGCGGTGATAGAGTGCGCCGCCCCAGCGGACGCGCCATGGGCGTGGACCGGCGCACGCCCGATGCGGACACCTCAACTCCGGAGGCTGCCGTGGTCAACGATTTCAAGAAGTTCCTGGTCCAGACCAACCGCGCTCGCCCTGGCGGTCGGCGTCATCATCGGCGGCGCCGTGGGCAAGGTGGTCAGTTCGCTGGTGAGCGACATCCTCATGCCGATCATCGGCATCGCCATTCCCGGCGGCGAATGGCGCGACCTCAAGATCGTGCTCACCACCAAGCCCGACGGCACGCCGGCCAACGCGATCACCTATGGGGCGTTCGTGGGATCGGTGGTGGACTTCGTCATCATCGCCGCCGCGGTGTTCCTGATCACGAGGATGTTCCTGCAGCCCGGGCCGGCCGCGCCTGACGCCCGCCACCAGAGCGTGCCCTGGAGTGTCTGGAGGCGATCCCGCTCGCGGCGCGGCGGTGTCGCGCGTGCGGAGCCCCGTGCCGGCGTGAGCGGTTTGACGGGTCGCCGCGTCGTTCCCTAACCTGCCGCGGCGATGACTTCCTTGCGCGTCGCAGTGATCGGCTCAGGCCCGGCCGCTTTCTACGCGGCCGAGGCGCTGCTCAAGCAACCCGGTGTCCAGGTCGACATGATCGAGCGCCTGCCCACGCCCTACGGGCTGGTGCGCGGCGGCGTCGCGCCCGATCATCAGAAGATCAAGACCGTGATCGCGATCTACGAGAAGATCGCGGCGCTGCCCGGCTTCCGCTTCTACGGAAACGTGGAGTACGGAAGGCACGTGGTGCGCTCCGATCTCGAGGGTCATTTCCACGCGATCCTGTACGCCACGGGCGCCCAGACCGACCGCCGCTGGGGATCCCGGGCGAGGACCTGATCGGCAGCCACTCGGCCACCGAGTTCGTGGCCTGGTACAACGCACATCCGGACTTCCGCGAGCGTCGCTTCGATCTCTCAGTCGAGCGCGCCGCGATCATCGGCATCGGGCAACGTCGGCGATCGACGTGGCGCGCATCCTCTCGCTCGACGCCCGAGGAGCTGCGGCGAGACCGACATGGCCGACGCGGCGATCGAGGCGCTGTCCACGAGCCGCGTGCGCGACGTGTCGATCCTGGGCCGCCGCGGCGTGGTCCAGGCGGCGTTCACCACGGTCGAGGTCAAGGAGCTCGGCGAGCTCACCGCCGCCGGACGTCGTCGTCGATCCCCGCGAGGTGTGCGGTCGACGAGGCGAGCGCCGAGGAGCTGGCGGCGGCGCGCGCCGCGACCCAGACCAAGGTCGAGATCGTGCAGGAGCTTCGCGCAACGCGTGCCGACCGACAAGCCGCGCCGCCTGCGCATCCGCTTCCTGGTCGTCGCCGGTCGAGATCCTGGGCGACGAGCCGCGGCGCGCGTGACCGGTCTCAAGCTCGTGAAGAACGAGCTGGTCAAGACCGAGGGCGGAATCGTCGCGCAGCCCGACGGGCGAGATCGAGACGCTGGCCGCCGGCCTGGTGTTCCGCTCGGTCGGCTACCGCGGCGTGCCGCTCCCGAGCTGCCGCTTCGATCCGAGCGACACGGGCACGCTGCCGCAACGACAAGGGTCGGGTGCTGGATCCCGAGGCTCGGCAACCGCTGCGCGGCCACTACGTCTACCGGCTGGATCAAGCGCGGGTCCGAGCGGCGTGATCGGCAACAACAAGGCCGATTCGGTGGAGACGGTGAACACGCTGATCGAGGATTCGCAGCTGCGATCGGCTGCTCGCGCCGCGCATCCCGATCCGGCTGCGTGGGACGCGCTGCTGCGGCAGCGCCAGCCGCAGCTCGTGACCTTCGGCGACTGGCAAGCGAGCTCGACCGGCATCGAGGTCGAGCGCGGCCGTCCGCAGGGGCGTCCACGCGTCAAGTTCACCTCGATGCGAGGAGATGCTGGCGGCCTTGCCGCGGGTCTGAGCGCCGGCCCGCTGCCGCACGTCGATCGCGCACCGCGCGCTGCCCTTGACCCTCTGGGAGTCAGACCGTACTCGTGTTCCGTCGGGTCGGCACGAGCCGACCTCGCCTCCTCTCGTCGCCCAGGGAACACGCGTGAAAGCCGTCGTCAACGACTTCAGCCTGCACGTCGCCACCGTCAACGGATCGGGCAGCCAGACCGCCAACATCGTCCTGTTGCGCGCATCTTCCAGATGGGGATCCCGGTGAGCGGGAAGAACCTCTTCCCTCCAACATCGCCGGGCTCCCCACCTGGTTCACCATTCGCGCCAGCAAGGATGGGTACATCGCGCGCCGCCGAGCGCAACGACTTCCTGGTGGTGATGAATCCCGAGACCGCCGCCGAGGACGTCGCGGCGTTGGGCCCGGCGCGGCGATCGTCCTCAACGACCAGATCAAGATCCCGGCGCTGCCCGAGGACCGGATCGTCTACCCGGTGCCGATGAAGAGCCTGATCGAGCCGATCACGACCGACGTCAAGCTGCGTCGGCTGGTGATCAACATGATCTACGTCGGCGTGCTCGGCGAGCTGCTCGGCATCGAGGAGGCCGAGATCGAGCGCGCGCTCGATGGGCAACTCGGGCACAAGCAGAAGGCGCTCGAGCTCAACCATCGCGGCGGTGCGCGCCGGCGCCGAGTGGGCGCAAGTCGAATCTCGAGAAGCGCGATCCGTACCGCGTCGAGCGCATGAATCTCAACCAGGGCAAGATCCTGATCGAAGGCAATTCCGCCGGCGGCGCTCGGCGCGATGTTCGGCGGCGTCACCGTCGCCACCTGGTACCCGATCACACCGTCGTCGAGCCTGGTGGAATCGCTGGTCGGGCTATCTCGATCGCTATCGCCAGGACCCCGCGACCGGCAAGACCACCTATGCGGTCGTGCAGGCCGAGGACGAGATCGCCGCGATCGGCATGGTGCTCGGCGCGGGCTGGGCCGGCGCGCGGGCCATGACCTCGACCTCGGGCCCCGGCATCTCGCTGATGGCGGAGTTCACCGGCTACGGCTACTACGCCGAGATCCCCGCCGTGATCTGGGACATCCAGCGCGTCGGTCCCAGCACCGGACTGCCGACCCGCACCGCGCAGGGCGACATCCAGTTCGTCCACGGGCTCCTCGCACGGCGACACCCGCCACGTGATGCTGCTGCCCTGCTCGGTCCGGGACTGCTACGACTTCGGCATGAAGGCGTTCGACCTGGCGGAGCGGCTGCAGACGCCGGTGTTCGTGCTCTCCGATCTGGATCTCGGCATGAACAATTGGATGAGCGATCCGTTCCCGTATCCGGATCATCCCTGGGACCGCGGCAAGGTGCTCGGCGCGGAGCAACTCGCAGAGCTCGCCAAGTTCGAGCGCTACCGCGACGTCGACGGGGACGGGATTCCCTACCGCACGCTGCCGGGCGTGTCGGACCCCAAGGGCGCCTACTTCACGCGCGGCTCGGACACGACGAAGCGGCGCGCTACACGGAGAGCGCCGAGGCCTATCCGCGGGTCATGGACCGGCTCGCCCGCAAGTACGAGACCGCGCGCACGCTGGTGCCGCCTCCGGTGGTGGAGGAGAGCGACGGGGATGTCGGGCTCCTCGCCTTCGGCTCGACGCATTGGGCCATGATCGAGGCCCGCGCGCAGCTCGCGGCCCGCGGTCTCCGCAACAGCTACCTCCTGCTCAAGGCGTTGCCGTTCACCGCCGAGGTGCGGCGCTTCCTCGGACGCCATTCGCGCATCTATGTGGTGGAGCAGAACCGCGACGGCCAGATGGCGGGGCTCCTCAAGTCGGAATATCCGGAGGTCGCCAACCGGATCCGTTCGGTGCGTTACTACAGCGGCCTGCCGATCACTGCCGGCGTCGTTGCCGGCCAGATCCTCGAGCAGGAGGCGGCGGCCCCGGTGGCCGAAGGAGTGGTGCGATGACCGTGACCCAGAGCCCGGGCGTCGAGCGGAACCGCGTCGGTCTCCACGCGGGCCGACTACGACGGCGCCAAGACCACGCTGTGCCCGGGGTGCGGGCACAATGCCATCACTGCCGCGATCATCCAGTCGGCATACGAGTCGAACCTCGAGCCCCACAAGCTCGCCAAGCTCTCCGGGCATCGGCTGCTCGAGCAAGACGCCCGCCTATTTCCTGTCGCGCTCCCATGGCTTCAACGCCGTGCACGGGCGCATGCCCAGCATCGCCACGGGTGTGCGCGTCGCCAACCGCGAGCTGGTGCTGATCGGCGTGTCGGGAGACGGCGACACGGCCAGCATCGGGCTCGGCCAGTTCTGCCACCTGGTGCGCCGCAACGTGCCGGTCGTCTACATCATCGAGAACAACGGCGTCTATGGGCTCACCAAAGGCCAGTTCTCTGCCACCGCCGACGTGGGCAGCACCATGAAGACCGGCCGCGTCAACGAGCTCGATGCCGATCGACTGCTGCGCGCTGGCGCATCGAGCTCGGTTGCAGCTTCGTGGCCCGCAGCGTTCTCAGGCGACCGTCAAGCAGCTGCGCGCGCTGCTCAAGGCGGCCTTCAGCCACCGCGGCACGGTGGTGCTCGACGTGATCAGCCCGTGCGTCACCTTCGCCGATCATCCAGGGCTCCACCAAGTCCTACGCCTACGTGAAGGAGCACGACGAGCCGATCCACAGCATCGACTTCGTGCCCTACTTCGAGGACATCGCTGGTCGACTACGAGCCGGGCACGACCCGCGAGGTCACCATGCCCGACGGCTCCGCATCTATCTCAAGAAGCTCGAAGAGGACTACGACCCCACCGATCGCGACCGCGCGCTGACCGTGATCCACCAGGCTCAGAAGGCAGAAGCTGGTCACCGGACTGCTCTACGTGAACCCGGACGAGATGCCATACGAAGAGGACCTCGGTCTCGTCGACGCGCCGCTCGCGTCGCTGCCGCTCGAGTGTGGTGCGGCCGCCGCGCCAGGTTCTGGAGCAGATCATGGAGCAGCTCCAGACCGGCCGCGCCGCGGGTGGCGGGGATAGGGCTCGACAACTCCTCGGGCGGCGTCCTTGTCACTCGCGAGCCGTCGTTCAGAACCCGACGCCAGCCCCGACTCGATCGGCCGACCTCGGCGGTGGTGCTGCCATCGTCGCACGCGCCACCCGGTGCGCGGTGGACGATGGTGTAGTTTCATCGGTGCCTACCGGGGAGGATCCATGCAGCTCAAGCAGTTCTATGTCGGCTGCCTGTGCCCACGCCTCGTACCTGATCGGCGACGGCGGCGAGGCCGTGGTGGTCGATCCGTCGCGCGACGTGCAGATGTATCTCGACGAGGCCGCGGCGCACGGGCTCACGATCCGCTGGATCCTCGAGACCCACCTGCACGCCGACTTCGTCTCGGGGCACCGCGACCTCAAGGCCCGCACCGGCGCGACGATCGCGATCGGCGCCAAGGCCGAGGCGGGTTATCCGCACCGGGCCCTGCACGAGGGTGACGAGATCCGCGTGGGCGACGTGGTGCTGCGCGCCATGGAGACGCCGGGGCACACGCCCGAGAGCCTGTGCTTCGTGGTGTTCGCCCACGCCGGCGACCCGACGCCTTGGGCGGTGCTGACCGGTGACACCCTGTTCGTGGGCGACGTGGGTCGCGTGGACATCCTCTCTTCGCGGCTGCCCGTGAGCGAGCTCGCCGGACTCATGTACGACAGTCTGCATGGCAAGCTGCTCGAGCTGCCCGACGAGACCCGCGTGTACCCGGCGCATGGCGCGGGGTCCTTGTGCGGGCGCAGCATCTCGCAGGAGCGCTGGAGCACGATCGGCCGCGAGCGAGAGATGAACGTGGCGCTCGCGGACCACGGGCGCGAAGCGTTCATCGCCGAGATCACCCGCGACGTGCCCGAGACTCCGGTCTACTTCCTCCACTCGCGCGACCTCAACAAGGCCGGACCCTCGCTCGAGGGTGAGCGCGATCTTCCGCCGGCGCTCACGCCCGGCGAGGCCAAGCGCGCGGACGACGCAGGGTGCCGTGCTCCTCGACGCGCGCGCGGGCCAGGCGTTCGCGCGCTGTCATCCGGCGGGAGCGCTCCATGTGAGCCTCGATGGACAGTTCGCCTCGTGGGTGGGCACGCTGGTGCGCCCGGACCAGGAGATCGTGCTGCTGGTCGATCCGAGCGCGCCGAGGAGGCGGTCATGCGCCTCGCCCGCGTCGGCTACGAGCGGGTGGTCGGGATTCTGGAAGGCGGATGCGACGCCTGGTGCAACGCGGGGCTCCCACATGGATCGATCACCGAGATCGACGCCGCGGACTTAGCACCGGGGGCGCCCCACCTCCTCGACGTCCGGCGGCCGGCCGAGTGGGAGCTATTCCACGTCGCCGGCGCGGTGCACGTGCCGCTCGCGCGGCTGAGCGAGCGCCTCGCCGACCTGGACTCCGCAGCGGAGTGGACCTTGGTGTGCGCGAGCGGCTATCGCTCGCTGATCGCGGCCAGCCTGTTGCGACGCTCGGGATTCGCGCGCGTGCGAAACGTCCGCGACGGCATGGATGCCTACCAGCGCGCCGGGTTGCCGGTGGAGTCAGGCGTCCCCGCTCAGTGAGGGTCGAGGTGCTGACGACCATCCGGAGGCGAGTGATGCGGCAGTGGGTTCGTCGATCGGCGTCGGTGGCCATGATCAGTGGGCTCGCCGCCATGAGCGCCGCCGCCACTCCCGTGTCGTCCCAAGATCTCGCACGACGTGGCGCAGCGGCTGCACCCGGTCGTGTCCATGCTGGTCGAGGTCCAGGCCGCGTGGAGGAACCGGCAGGACTCGAAAGGGCGAGACAGCGTCCTCGAGGTTCGCTACGACGGAATGTTCGACGACACCACCCGCACGGGGACGAGGTCCTGGCCCTGATCGCACCCTTCTACGCGGGTGCGGCAACCGGCGAGGACCTCCAGTGCGAGGTGGCAAGGCGCGGCGATCGCATGCTGCCGCTGCTACGCCGCTACCGGGACTGCCCTCCGCTGCCCGGCCAGGACCCGTTCCCACCGAAGCTCGAAATGGATCCGGCCGTCTACGACGAATCTGATCGAGGCGGTGGCCCGCCGCGACACCTGCGAGTATGACTGATCAAGAGGCACCGTCCCCCGACGCCATCGCGCGGCAGTTCGGAGCGCAGGCCCGTCTCTACGCGGTGAGCAAGCTCCACCGCGAAGGCGCGACGCTGGCGCTTTGTTCGAGCGCCTGCAGCCGGTGATGGACGAATCGCTTCTCGACCTGGGGTGCGGCCCGGGTCACACCGCGCTGTTCTTCGCTCCGTACGTGCGACGCGTGGTCGGCCTCGACGTGTCCCAAGAGATGCTGGGCGCGGCGCGCATCGGCGCGCGCCAGCGCGGGGCCGAAGGCGACTGGGTCGCGGCCGACGCGCATCGGCTGCCGTTCCGCGACCGCTCCTTCGACCTCGTCACCTGCCGCGCGGCGGCTCACCATTTCACCGAGCTCGAGCAGTCGATGGTCGAAGCCGCGCGGGTGCTGAGCCGCGGTGGGAGGCTCGGCATCGTCGACGGGATGGTTCCCGAGGACGCGACGCTCGACCACTTCATCAACGAGCTCGACCGCCTCCATGACCCGACCACGGTGCGCAACCACCGGCCATCCGAATGGGGGTCGCTGCTCGAGCGGACCGGACTGCGCGTCGACTCGATCCGAGGACGAGGTCTACGAGCTGCCGAAGGGCGGTCGCTCTCCGACTGGATCGCGCGCAGCGGCGGCTCGAGCGTGGTGCTCGACGAGGCGCGCCGTCGGTTGCTCGAGGCGCCCGCCGCGGTGCGCGACTACCTCAAGGTGATGGAGCGCGACGACGACGTGTGGTTCGACTACGCGCGGGTCGTGATCGTGGCGCGCAGGGTGGACTGATCCTAGGGGAAAACCTGGCCTTCGTCGTCTTCGACGACGATCGCCTGGCACGGGCAGGCCTCAGCGGCGTCGATCAGCATCTCGAGCGAGGCCCCTTCCGAATCGAGCACCACGGCCTTCTGTTTGCTGTCGAGCGCGAAGACGTGAGGCAGGGCTTCCACGCATGCCGCGTGGCCACAGCATTCTGCGTGGAGGATTCGCAGCTTGCAAAGTCGTCATCTCGTTCCTGGCATCATGGACTCCTGTATCCCACGGTTCTCCAACTCCCGTCAAACTTCCGACCCTGTGCTAGATTGAGCAATCTTCCACTCACGGTATCGGAGCCGATTGTGGACCCTGAGCCGTTATCTCGACGACAACCAGGATCGCTTCCTCGAACGCCTCGAGATCCATCCTCCGCATTCCGAGCGTGAGCGCCCAAGAGAAGCATCGAGAGGACGTGCGGCGCTGCGCGGAGGCGGTGGCAGAGCACCTGCGCGAGATTGGCATGACGCGCGTCGAGGTGGTCGCGACCGCGGGGCATCCGGTGGTCTACGCCGAATGGCTCGACGCGCCCGGCCAGCCCACCGCGCTGGTGTACGGGCACTACGACGTGCAGCCGCCAGAGCCCATGGAGCTGTGGAAGACGCCGCCCTTCGAGCCCACGGTGCGCGACGGAAAGATCTTCGCGCGTGGCGCGGTCGACGACAAAGGGCAGGTCTTCATGCACGTGAACGCCATCGAGGCGCACCTCAAGGTTGCCGGGCGGCTCCCCATCAACCTCAAGCTCGTGATCGAAGGCGAGGAGGAAGTCGGCAGCACGAGCCTCGAGAAGTTCCTCGTCGATCGCCGCAAGGAGCTCGACGCCGACGTGATCGTGGTGAGCGACACCGACGATGCTCGGCCCCGACCAGCCGGCGCTCACCTATGGACTGCGCGGCATGCTCTACACCCAGATCGACGTTCAGGGCCCGCGCCAGGACCTCCACTCCGGACACTGGGGCGGCGCCGTCGCCAACCCCGCCAACGTCCTGTGCGCGATCGTCGCTGCGCTCAAGGACGGCGATGGCCGCATCACCGTGCCGGGGTTCTACGATCGCGTGCGCCCGCTCTCGTCGCAGGAGCGTGAGGAATTCCGCGAGGTCCCGTTCGACGAGAAAGGCTTCCTCGAAGCCGCGGGCGCTCCGGAGCCGTTCGGGGAGCGCGGCTTCACCACGCTCGAGCGCGCGACCGCGCGACCGACGCTCGACGTGAACGGGATGTGGAGCGGTTACATCGGTGAAGGCGCCAAGACCGTGTTGCCGGCGCTGGCGCACGCCAAGGTCAGCATGCGGCTCGTGCCCGACCAGGATCCCGAGGAGCTGTTCCCGCGCTTCGAGGCCTACGTCAAGAAGCTCGCGCCGCGCGCGGTGATCGTGAACGTCACCAATCACCACGGCGCCACGCCGTTCCTGACGGACCCTCACCATCCGATGCTCGAGGCTGCGCGGCGCGCGCTCGGGCGCGTCTGGGCCAGAAGCCCGCGCTGATCCGCGAGGGCGGATCGATCCCGGTGATGTCGACCTTCCAGCGCACTCACGGCGTGCCCTGCATCCTGATGGGCTTCGGTCTCGACGACGATCAGGTGCACGCGCCCAACGAGAAGTTCTCGCTGTCGTCCTACTACGGCGGCACCAAGAGCGTGGCCTTCCTCTACGAGGAGCTGGCTCGGGCTTAGGCGCGCCCTGGTCGAGGGGACGCCCCGGCTCCGACCATGGGCTCGGACCGCCGCGTGGCCGATACCATCGAAGCGCGCGAAACCTCGGGTCTCGAGGGGAAGGACTCCTCTATAGTGAGGCTCGCCCCGCTCGCGCTTCGACTCATGCGAATCCCACGAAGACTGTCCCTGACGCTCTACGCCTGCCTGGCTTTCACGACGCTCGCGGTCGCTCACCCCGGGGATCGCGAGACGTTGGTCGTGCGCGGCCGGACGATCGACGCCGGAGGCTTCCCGATCCCCAAGACGCGTGTCTGGGTCGATGGCCTTCACAAGGTCTCGATGGTGTCCGACGCCGACGGCCGTTTCTCTCTCGAGCTTCCGATCGGAAGCCCGGAGGAGATCCGTTCCAAGGCCGTCCGTCTGGCGGTCCGAGCCGAGCGCAAAGGCTGGCGCTTCGCGATTCCCGGCGGTGATCCCATGCTGGCGCTCGAGCTGGGGCTCGAGCCCGGCGCCGGAGGGAATACGCAATGCGTGGCGCGCTCCAACGTCGACCGCTTCGCCGCCTCGGCGGCGCAGATCGTGGCGATCGACGGCGCGGGCGCGGGGCTCATGAAATCAATTCCTCGGAGCCAAGAGCGAGGCGACGGTCGTGGAGGCCTGGCCCACGCTGTCGCAGACCGCGCGCGCGGCGCTGGATTCCCCCATGGGCGACTCTGCGCCTGCGAGCGGCCCGGCCGTGCAGAGTGCGCCGTCTCCGGCGGCCCTCGCCGCGCCTCAGGCCACCTCCAGCGCAGAGACCTCCGCCGGTGGGCCCGGCGGAACGCCGACGGAGCATGGGACGGGCACGACATCACCGGCGAGCCCGCCGACCGGATCGAGCGCCGCGAAGGCTTCGGGCGCGGCGGCCGGCACGCAGAAGGCAGCAAAGACCAAAAGCAAGAACGCCGCCGCGAGCGAAGCGGAGCAGGAGCTGTCCCGAATCCGCGTGAGCGCGGCGCGCGATTCGGTGAAGGCGGCCAAGCGGGCCGCCGCTGGGAGTGGTGACCCGGTGGCCGCGGTGCAGGAGCGGGCGCGGATTGCTTTGGAGCGCGCGGCGCGCATCACTGCGTCCGACCGCGATACCGGCGAGGCGGCGGCCCACGCGGTCGTGCCCGCACCGGGATCGGGCGGGAGCCGCTCGCGGTCGGCGCCACTCGTGATCCGGGCGGCCCGTCGCCTCATGGCCTCGGCTTCGGATTCGTGCGAGTGCCGGATCACGGGCACGGTCGAGGTGGAGTCCGACAAGCCGCTCAAGCGGCCGGAGCGCGTCGAAGTGTCGCTGGTCTGGCATCCGGAGGTGCGTGACACCGTGGAGCTGTTCATGGGCTCGCCGCGACCCTTCGAGCTCGGACCCACCCGCTGCGGACTGCAGCGGCTGCGGCTCAAGGTGCTGACGCCCGGACGGTTCGACGTGCGCTCACCCGATGCCATGGCCGGATTCCGTTGCGATGGCGATCGCGTCGTGGAACAACGTGTCGTCCTGGTTCCGCGCTGACGCTTTCCGGCCCGGGACGCATGGAGTAGCCTCGTCGCTCCTGGTGACACGCCTTCGAACTCCATCTCGAGGAGCGCCTTCGATGGCAACCGAGGTGAAGGCTGCGGCACCTTCCGCGGAGAGCGGACCGCGGGGGATTCCGCCGGTCGGCCGATGCTGGAAGAGGATCTGCTCCGCTTCGCCTGGGACGCGGATCCGCAGATCTCGCCTGACGGCGCACGCGTCGCGTTCACCCGCGTGTGGGTCGACGCCGAGGCCGACGAATACCGCACGCAGATCTGGTTCGCCGAGCGTGGCCGACCGGCGCGACCCTGACGGCCGGCAGGCTCGACAGCCAGCCGTCCTGGTCGCCCGATGGGAGCCGGCTCGCGTTCGCGAGGAAGAGCGAAAGCGGAAAGCCGGGACAGATCTTCGTGATGCCGACCGATGGCGGCGAAGCCGTGCCGCTCACGGCGCTCGAGGGCGGCGCTTCCGCGCCCGCCTGGTCGCCCGACGGTGAACGGATCGCGTTCGCGAGCCCCCATCACCCAGGTCTCGACGTGCCGCAGAAGCCCAAGCCCAAGCACGAGCCGGGACGCGTCGTGACCCGTCCGGTCTTCCGCGAGAACGACCGTGGTTTCATCGACGAGCAACGTCGCGATCACGTCTGGGTGATCGAGCGCACGGGCGGTGCGCCGCGCCAGCTCACCCACGGCCGCTTCACCGAGAGCGGGCCGCGGTGGTCGCGCGACGGACGCTGGATCCTGTTCCTGTCCGACCGGCGGGTCGAGCCCTGGTTTGGGCCCGAGGAATCGAAGCTGTGGGCGGTCGCACCTGATCGTTCGACACCCACCGACGGCGAAGAGATTGCAGCTGGTGGTCGACGTCCCGGGCGGAACCGTGGCATGGCGCGAAGCGGCCGATGGCGACATCGCGGTGATCGCCACTCAGTACGAAGGGCCGCGCTCGTACGAGCAGCCGCGGTTGTTCCTGGCACGCGGCGAATGGCCGCGCGGTGTGGAGCGGCTTGCGCCCGGCTACGATTTCCCCTTCGCCGAGGCGATCAACTCCGATCAGCATCCGCCGCGCGGCGGCGGCGAGTGCCCGCTGGCGATCGGACCCGGCGGCGCCGTGGTCACGCGCGTGGGCAAGCACGGCTCCTCGGTGCTGGTGGCCGTGCGCGGCGATCGCGTGACGGAGCTCACCGAGGCCGGTCACGAGATCGTGGCCGGCACCGCGAGCGACGACGGATCGGTGTGGGCGCTCACGGTCGCGACACTCCGTTCTCCCGGAGACCTCGTGCAATTCGAAGTGAGCGCACGCCATCTCGAACTACTGGATCGTCCCAATCCGTGGCTCGACGAGGTGGCGCTCGGGGAGGTCGAGGAGTTCTGGTATCCCTCGTTCGACGGCACGCGCATCCAGGCGTGGCTCATGCGGCCCTCGAATGGCACGCCCGGACGCGCTCTGCCGCTACTGCTCGAGATCCATGGCGGTCCGCACACCGCGTACGGCCACGCGTTCTTCCACGAGTTCCAGGTGCTGGTGAGCGCCGGATACGCGGTGCTGTTCACCAATCCGCGCGGCAGCACCACCTACGGTCAGGAATTCGGCAACGTGATTCAATACCGCTTCCCGGGCGACGATGCTCGCGACCTGCTCGCGGGCGTCGACGCGGCGATCGCGCGCGGTGGCATCGATGCGGAGCGACTCGGCGTGACCGGTGGAAGCGGCGGCGGCCTGCTCACCAATTGGCTGGTGGTCGAGACCGATCGCTTCCGCGCCGCGGTCACCCAGCGCTGCGTCTCGGACTGGGCGGGCTTCTACTACAGCGCCGACTTCACCATGTTCACGCCGTTCTGGTTCAAGAAACCGCCCTTCGAGGACCCCGATGAGTATCGCGAGCACTCGCCGGTCACGTTCGCGTCGAAGATCAGCACGCCGCTGATGGTGATTCACAGCGAAGAAGACTGGCGCACCCCGATCGGCCAGGGCGAGGCGATGTTCCGCGCGCTCAAGCAGCAGCGGAAGCCGACGGTGATGGTGCGCTTCCCCGGCGAAAACCACGAGCTCTCACGCAGCGGTGCACCCTCGCGGCGCGTCCAGAACCAGCAGCACATCCGCCGCTGGTTCGATCACTGGCTGATGGGGAAGCCGGCGCCCGAATACGGCGTGTAATCAGCGGCGTGGCTCCCCGCGAGCGACTCGAGCATCACGCGGGCGCGTGCGGCGAACGGAGCGGGAGCGTGCGCCTCGATTCGACTCAGTGCAGAGACCGCATCGGCGGTGTCGCGATGAGCGAGCAGTGCCGTGGCGTAGCCGAGCGCGAGCCCCGGGTCCTCCGGGTACGCCGCGACCGCCGCAGTCGCGTGGCGCAGAGCCTCGTCGGTGAATCCTCCCGAGAAGTGCGCTCAAGAGACGTTGGTGGGCCTCGGGCCCGTTGCCGAGCGGCACGACGTTGCCGTCCTCGCTGCCGACGACCACCTCGAAGTCGGCGTAGTCCTGGGACCACTGCTTCACGAACGCCACGGAATCCACATTGGGGTGGAGGGCGCGGAGGCCTCGGCCTTGATCCAGCGCCGCCGGGACCAGAGAGGCATAGAAGTCGGAAGCGCCTCGGACTTGGGGATTGTAGAAGACCAGTCGAACGGTGCGATCGCCGTACGCCGCGCCGACGCGCGTGCTGGCCCTGCGGATGACCTCCCTGCTTGCGGATCAGCGCGTCGCGCGGGAGATCGACGCCGGGCAGCTTCTCGCCCACGCGGCGCTCGAGTAAGGCCTCGGAGATCGTGGCGTGCGCGACGACCGCGAACCCTGCGACTCCCCAGCGCAGGATCTCACGCGGGGTGCGCGGCGTGACGCGTGACCGCGCGGCTTGCCTGGGAGCCGGAGCAGGCTTGCGCGTTGCATCGAGCAGGCCGCCGATCGCGACGGACACACCCACCCACGCCGGATAGAGGTAGTAGGCATTCCTCTGCTCGATCAGCGGCAGCACTGGGACGAGTGCGAACAGCCACCACACGAGGCCGAAGGCGGGGAGGCGAGTCTGCCGCCAGCACCCCACCGCGATCGCCATCCAGGCCGCCAGCACGACGCCGCCCGCCAGCCACGGGACGCCGAGCGGGCGCCCCACGTAGTCGGGCGTCGGCGTCCACAGATCGACCGACCACTCCGCGTAGGAGAGCAGCCGGCCCAGCAGGCTCAGACCAAAGCCGGTGCGATAGGCGGGACCGCCGAGCATCGTCTCGCGAACGTGGGTCGCGAGCAGGTAGCCCGTCCACAGAGCCGCGACGAGCAGGAGCAGTCCCCATCTCCGCCCGCGCTCCGCAGCAGTCCCGTCCTCGCTCGGCACCACGAGCCAGGCGAGTGGCAGAATCGCCACGCTCTCCTTGGCCAGCAGCGCGCCGGCGAACGTGACCACGCCGACGCGCGCGCCGTCACAGCGCGGCTCGTCACGAGCAGGCACGCAGCCAGCGTGAGTGCGAGCGCCAGGAGATCGCCCACTCCCACCGCCTGGCCGAGAAGGGCGAAGCCATGGCGCGACGCTCCGAACAGTCCGGCGGCCGCGATCCCGGCGAGTGCGCTTCCGCCCCGACGCCGGACGACGCAGTAGACCAGCGCCACGTTCGAGGCGTGGAGCAGCCCGTTCACCAGCAGGTAAAGGAAGGGATTCGATCCGAACCAGGGCGCAACCGCGCCGGAAGTAGGCCGTGCCGGAGGCCAACGCCACAGGCTCGGGAGCGGAGGAGCGACGCCGCGAACGCGCTCCAGCAGGACCAGATCGTCAGGCGAGAAGAAGCGGCCGAGTGCTAAGTGATGGACCCACAGCGCCAGAGTGGCGCATGCCGCAACCGCGATCCGTTGGCGAGCGGAGAACGCCCTCGCGGCCACTTTCATGAGTCCGGTCCTCTCGGCCGAGGGCGACTCAGTTGCTGCGGTAATTGCCGAACTTGAGCTCGACGCCGAAGTCCTGCTGCTTGAGCAGCGCCATCACGCCCTGAAGATCGTCCTTGCTCGGCGAGCTGATGCGGACCGTGTCGCCCTGGATCGCAGCCTGCACGCGTCTTGAGCTTCTCTTCCTTGATGCACTTGGCGATCGCGCGCGCCATGTCGGCGGTGAGTCCGTCCTGGATCTCGATCACCTGCCGCGCGTTGCCGCCGGCGGCGGGCTCGACGCTTGCCGGGCTTCAGGTTCTTGAGCGGCACCTGGCGGCGCACGAGCTTGGTCTGGAGCACGTCCCAGATGGCTTTGAGCTTGAAGTCGTCGGGAGCGCCGAGCGTGATCTTCTTGTCCTTGGGATTCAGCTCGATGGTCGCCGTCACGCCCTTGAAGTCGTAGCGCTGGGTGATCTCCTTGGTGGCCTGGGTGACGGCATTGTGGACCTCGTTGAAGTCCACTCCGTGGTGACGTCGAACGAACTGGTGCTGGCCATGGCGATCTCCTCAGCCTCGAGTGCGGCGACGGGCGGCGCCCGGCTCGGCCTCGATCTCGAGCGCTCGTGACAGACGTCCGCCGCGCAACACCTGGCGCTTCACCGCCTCGATGCCGGCGCGTTGCGAATCCCACAGGAAGAGCCGCGCCGCCTCCGCGGCGCTCACGAACCGCCACTGCGAGTGCTCCCTCGACAGCACCACCTTCTCGCGCGGGCCGACTTCGGCGGCGAGCAACGGCAGCGCCACCAGCGTGCGACCGCGAGCGTCCAGGTAGAACGTGGTCCGCTCGAGCCTCCACCAGCGGCGGGGCTCGAGACCCGTCTCCTCCAGGACCTCGCGCCGCGCCGCCTCGAACGGGCTTTCGAGACGCTCCATCTTGCCGGTCACCGGCTGCCAGATGCCGGCCAGGTTTCTTCCCGCCGAGCGCTTGAGAGCCAGGAACTGGGCGCGACGAGCCTGCCGCCGCCAGACGTAAACCTCGACCTTCTCGATCCCTAGGTTGAGCACGGCCGCGCAGGATAGCCGCCGACGGCCGGACACGCCAGGTTCGTCGAGGATCCGAGGAGGCTCTCGGTTCCCTGTACATTTCTTACAGAAGAGGCCATCGGGGAGTCTCCGTTGGCACTTTCGAGTTGACGGACCGTGAACCATCCCCTAGTTTCCCTCGGCCGATTTGCAGCCCTTGGCATTCATTGGGTTGCTGGCTCTTTGTGAAAAGTTTCACGCGAGCGGGATGGCCAAGCCACCTGAAGAAAACCCCAAGTTCGAAGGGTTGCGAACGGCTGGCCTCCTGCTGTCGATTCCTGCCCTGCTGGTCGCCGCGCCGCTCGTGGGTCTGTTCGCGGGAATGGCGCTCGACCGCTGGCTCAAGACCAACCGGATTTTCACCGCCGTCGGAATCGTGCTGGGCTTCGCCGCCGCGGGCCGCGAGACCTGGCGCATCGTCCGTCGGGTTCAACGAGACGAGGAGCCACCGAAGCGACCCTGATCCGGTCGCCACCGAACATGGGACTCGAGTTCCTTCGACGCGTTCGCACGAGCAGCTTGGCCGCCGGGGCGGTTCTCGGCCTGATGCTCGCCCGTTACCTGGCGCCGGCCCACGGTCTCGCCGCCGCGCTGGGGTCCTATGGTCACTCACGAACCTCGCGCTGATCGAGAAGCTCGTCGTGGCGTTGACCGGTCCGGACCGTGGCGCGCCCGTGGCTGTGCGGCGCGTCGCGACCGCGCTCGCCGGCCTGCTGGGGCTGTTCGTAGGCGGCGCGCTGCTGCTCGCGTCGCTGCCGCCGCAGAGCCTGCTGTGGGGTTTCCTCGTTCCGTTCCTGGTGATGGTGCTCAAGGCCGCCTCGCTGCTCATTCTCGGATCGCGCGGATGGCGGCGCTTCGCCCGCGATCCGCGTGGCGCGCTGGTCGCGATCGTCGCATTCGCGGTGGCGGTCTGGGCCGCGGCGCCGGAGCGGGTGCGGGCGGCGGCCGAAGCGACGGGTCATTCCGAGACGCAGGGTCCGGAGAAGTTCCCAACCTCATCACGGTCGTGACGCGCGCCTTCCCGGATCGTCCCTGGGCGCACGCCCTCCATCACTTCGAGGCCGTGATCTTCGCGCTGCTGGTGGGCGCGATCCTGTGCCTGCTCGCGTTCCTCGCGAGCCGCAACCGAAGATGATCCCGGGCCGCTCCAGAACGTCGCCGAGCTCGCGGTCGAGCAGCTCTACGACTTCGTGGTCGAGATCCTGGGACCGAAGCACGGCCGGCGCTTCTTCCCGTTCCTGGCGACACTGTTCGTCTACATCCTGGCGATGAACCTGTTCGGTTTGATCCCGTTCATGGACTCGCCGACTTCGAGCCTCAACATCACCTTCGCGCCTCGGTCTCACGGTGTTCCTGTACGCGCAGTGGATCGGCATCCGCAGCCTGGGGCTCTTCGGCTGGCGTCGATCACCTGATGGGGCAATCCACGCAATCTCACCGGGTGGATCCTGGTGCCGCTGATGCTGCCCATCCACGTGCTGGGCGAGCTGGCCAAGCCGATCTCGCTCTCAGTGCCGACTGTTCGGCAACATCTTCGGCGAGGACATGCTGATGGTGGCGTTCGCCACTCTGGGCGTGAGCATGCTGCAGCTTCGCCCATCTCCCGATCGGTCTGCCGATGCACGCCATCTTCTACCCGCTCGCGCTGCTCACGCAGCATGCTGCAGGCGCTGGTGTTCACGGTGCTCAGCACCATCTACATCCTGCTCATGCTCCCGCACGACGATCACGAACACGAACACGAAACCCATGAAGTCAGCACCGGTCTCTCACGAGAGCAAGGAGGATCCCATGAACTTCCAGGCAGCTCTCGCGCTCGGCCTTCCGCTGGGCATCGGCATCGCGGCGATCGGCTCGGGCATCGGATTGGGCCTGATCGGTCAGGGCGCGATGACCGCGATCGGCCGGCAGCCGGAGGCCACCGCCAAGATCCAGCTCGCGATGATCATCATCGCCGCGCTCGCCGAAGCGCTGACCATCTATGCGCTTCGTCACGATGTTCCTGCTCTCCGGGAAGATCCAGTAACGACGGCACGGGCGCCGGCCGAGATGGCTGGCGACCGGCCGGAGACGCGAGCCATGAACCTGATCGACATTCCGCAGGTCCTGACGCAGATCGCCGGCTTCCTGCTGCTGGTGTGGGCGCTGCGCCAATGGGCGTGGAGTCCGCTGCTGGCCATGCTCGAGGCGCGGCGCGAGAAGATCGCCGGGGAGTTCCGGCACGCGGACCAGCTCAAGGCGGAAGCCGGCGAGCTCGAAAACCGCTATCGAGCTGGAGCTGCGCGGGATCGAGGCGCAGGCGCGGCAGCGCATCAGGAAGCCGTGGCGGAAGGACAGAAGCTGACCGCCGAGATCGCGCGCCCAGGCGCAGGCCGAGGCAGCGCAGCGCGGTGGAGCGCGCGCAGGACGAGATCGAGCGCGAGCGCGAGAAGGCCAAGGAACTGCTCAAGCAGCAGATGGTGGCGCTGTCCATGCGCGCGGCCGAGAAGATCCTGCGGCAGAAGCTCGACGACGCGGCCCAGCGCGCAGCTGGCCGGCGAGTTCATCGACGAGGTCGCCGCGCTGCCATGAAGGATTCGGGCGTCGCGGGACGCTACGCGCGCGGCCTGTTCCTGGTGACCGAGCGCGCGCAAGGAGACCGGCGCGCGCCCTGGAGGATCTCGAAGGCGCTCGTCCCGGTGATCGAGCACGGCAGCCGCTTCGGCTCGTTCCTGGCGTCGCCCGGCGTGCGACCCGTGGACAAGCAGATGGCGCTGCGCCGCGGCCTGGAGAGCAGGGTCACGCGCACCGTGGTGCTGTTCCTCGAGCTCCTGCTGCGCAAGAAGCGCCTTCCCGAGTACCCGCGCGATGGTGGTCGAGTTCGAGGCCCTGGTCGAGCGGTCGCAAGGCATCCAGCGCGCGCACGTGGCGAGCGCGGTGCCGCTCACCAGCGCCGAGCTCCAGCGCCTGCACGCGAGCTCGAGCGCCACACCGGCCAGAAGATCCGGCTCGACCAGCGAAGTGGACCCGCGCCTGATCGGCGGCGCGCTGGTGCGGATCGGCGACCACGTGATCGACCGCTCGGTGGCGACGCTGCTGCAGCTCGATCGAAGCAGCAGCTCGCGGCGGTCAACGTCTAGCGGTTCGGCACCCATCACCTCAAACGATCCGGAGCCTCCATCGATGTCCTTCCGACCGGAAGAAGTGAGCGCCGTCCTGGCGCAGGAGCTCGAACGCTACGAGGCCGAAGCTCGAGACCAAGAGCGTCGGCAGCGGTGCTGTCGGTGGGCGACGGCATCGCGCGCCTGTGGGGCCTCGGAGGACGCCGATGGCCGGGGAGCTGATCCGCTTCCCCGGCGACGTCATGGGCATGGTGCCTCAACCTCGAAGAGGACAACGTCGGCGTGGTGCTGTTCGGCTCGGACAAGGACATCAAGGAAGGCGACCGCGTCGAGCGCACCGGCCGCATCGCCTCGGTGCCGGTCGGCAAGGCGATGATCGGGCGCGTCGTGAACGCCATCGGCCAGCCGGTCGACGGCAAGGGCCCGATCGGCTCCGACCAGTTCCGCAACATCGAGTTCAAGGCGCCGGGCGTCATCGACCGCCAGCCGGTCGAAGAGCCGCTGCAGACCGGCATCAAGGCCATCGACGCCATGATCCTGATCGGCCGCGGCCAGCGCGAGCTGATCATCGGCGATCGCCAGACCGGCAAGACCACGATCGCGCATCGACACCATCATCAATCAGAAGGGCACGGGCGTGATCTGCGTCTACGTCGCGATCGGTCAGAAGGAATCGACGGTCGCGAACGTGGTCGGCATCCTCGAGAAGCACGGCGCGATGGAGTACACGATCGTCGTGACCGCCTCGGCCTCGGAGTCGGCGCCGCTCCAGTTCATCGCGCCCTACGCGGGCGTGCGCGATGGGCGAGGAGTTCACCTACAACGGCGGCCACGTGCTGTGCGTCTACGACGACCTCTCGAAGCACGCCAACGCCTACCGCCAGCTGGCGCTGCTGCTGCGGCGGCCGCCGGGTCGCGAGGCGTATCCCGGCGACGTGTTCTACCTGCACTCGCGCCTGCTCGAGCGCGCCTGCAAGCTCTCGGACGAGAAGGGCGGGGCTCGCTCACCGCGCTGCCGTTCATCGAGACGCAGGCCGGCGACGTCGTCGGCCTACATCCCGACCAACGTCATCTCGATCACCGACGGCCAGATCTTCCTCGAGGCGCGACCTCTTCTACTCCGGCGTGCGGCCGGCCATCAACGTCGGCATCTCGGTGTCGCGCGTCGGCGGCAACGCCCAGATCAAGGCGCATGCGGCAGGTCGCCGGCCGCCTGCGCCTCGACCTCGCGCAGTACCGCGCGCTGGCGGCGTTCGCCCAGTTCGGCTCCGACCTCGACAAGGCGACGCAGGCGCAGCTCACGCGCGGCGAGCGCATGGTCGAGCTGCTCAAGCAGGGGCAGTTCTCGCCCATGCCGGTCGAGCAGCAGGTGATCTCGATCTGGGCGGGCGCCAACGGCTACCTCGACGATGTTCCGTGGTGGCGGTGCGCACGTTCGAGACCGAATGGCTCGAGTTCGTCGGCAAGGAATATCCGCGAGGTCGCCGCACAACATCCGCACCGCGAAGCAAATGTCCGACGAGGACCGAAGCGGCTGCACGAAGCGTGCAAGGCGTTCAAGTCGCGGTTCAAGGCGTAGAGCCCATGGCGTCGTTGAAGGACCTCCGCCGGCGCATCCGCGCCACCAGAGCATGCAGCAGATCTTCAAGGCCATGGAGATGGTGGCCGCGGCGAAGCTGCGCCGCGCGCAGGCGCGCGCGCACAGCGGCGAGCCCTACGCGCGGAAGATCTCGGAGATGCTCGCCAAGCTCGCCGGCGCGGCGTCGGAGCTCGAGCATCCGCTCTTCAAGGCCCGGCCGGCGAAGGTCACGGCTCTGGTGGTGATCGCCGCGGACCGTGGCTTCGCGGGCACCTACAACACCAGCGTCCTGCGCTTCGCCGAGCAGCGCGCGCGCACAGCGCCTGAGGCCGGCGCCGCGCAGCTCGTGGCGGTCGGACGACAAGGGCCCGCGACTACCTCCGGCGCCGCGGCTCTGCCGTTGCTCGCCGCGCTACACCGACCTGCCCGGCGAGGCGAGCTTGGAACTGGCGCGCCGCCTCACCGAGGACCTCACCCACCGCTTCCTCGAAGGACGAGGTCGATCGGGTCGAGATCGTCTACACGCATTTCGTGAATGCGCTGGTGCGGCGTGTGCGCGATCGAGGTCTTCCTCCCGGTGGGAGCTGAGAGAGGCCACGCGGCGGCGAGGATCGCGGCACGATCTTCGAGCCCGACGCCGAGCACATCTTCGCCGAGCTCCTGCCGCGCTATGCCATGGCCAAGCTCTACGCCGCGATGGCCGACGCGCTCGCGTCCGAGCATTCGCGCGCGCATGGTGGCGATGGGCTCCGCGCGCAAGAACGCCGGCGAGCTGGTGGACTACCTCACGCTCATGCGCAATCGCCTGCGCCAGGCCGCCATCACCCGGGAGATCGCCGAGCTGGTGGGTGGTGCCGAGGCGCTCCGATGAACTGGAGGCGCGATCGCCAGGCGCGATGACGCGGCGCAGCGTGCCGCCAGCGCGTACAACGGCGCCAGCCGCGCGCGTTCGTGACGCGACGCTCGCCGGGATCGCGGGCGTCCACGAGATCGAAGTCAACGTCGTCTACGCCGTGGCGCGGAAGCCGGCGGCGTCCGATTCCAGAATCCTCGTAGCCGCGGAGGCTCATGTGAACGTCGGAAGAGTCGTGCAAGTGATCGGCCCCACGGTGGACGTGGCCTTCGATCCGGAGCAAGCTGCCGAAGATCTACAACGCCATCCTGATCGAGGACAAAGAACGCGGCATCCAGCCTCACGCGTCGAGGTCGCGCTCCACGTCGGCGACAACGTCGTGCGCTGCATCGCCATGGACTAACACCGACGGCCTGGTGCGCGGCATGCCGGCCACCGACACCGGCAGAGCCGATCACGGTGCCCGTGGGCGAGGAGTGCCTCGGGCGGATCTTCAACCTGGTCGGCGAGCCGATCGACGGCAAGGGCCCGGTCAAGACCGCGAAGAAGCTTCCGATCCATCGCGCCGCGCCGGCCGTTCGCCGGAGCAGGAGACCGAGAAGCAGCTGTTCGAGACCGGCATCAAGGTCGTGGACCTGCTGGCGCCCGTATCAGCGCGGCGGCAAGGTCGGACTGTTCGGCGGCGCCGGCGTCGGCAAGACGGTGCTCATCCAGGAGCTGATCCGCAACATCGCCACCCAGCACGGCGGCTTCTCGGTGTTCGCCGGCGTGGGCGAGCGCACGCGCGAAGGCAACGACCTCTACCGCGAGATGACCGAGTCGGGCGTCATCGCGAAGACGGTGATGGTGTTCGGCCAGATGAACGAGCCGCCTGGCGCGCGCCTGCGCGTCGGACTCACGGGCGTGACCATGGCCGAGTACTTCCGCGACGAGCAGGGCAAGGACGTGCTGTTCTTCGTCGACAACATCTTCCGCTTCACGCAGGCCGGGCTCCGAGGTGTCGGCGCTGCTCGGCCGCATGCCGAGCGCGGTCGGCTACCAGCCGACGCTCGCGACCGAGATGGGGGCGCTCCAGGAGCGCATCACCACCACCACGAAGGGCTCGATCACGTCGGTGCAGGCGATCTACGTGCCGGCCGACGACCTGACCGACCCGGCGCCGGCCACGGCGTTCTCGCACCTCGACGCCACCACCGTGCTCGAGCGCGCGATCGCCGAGCTGGGCATCTACCCGGCCGTCGATCCGCTGGCCTCGACCTCGCGCATCCTCGACCCCGCGATCGTGGGCGAGGAGCACTACAGCGTGGCGCGCGCCGTGCAGCGGATGCTTCAGCGCTACAAGGACCTCCAGGACATCATCGCCATCCTCGGCATGGACGAGCTCTCGGAGGACGACAAGGTGACGGTGGCGCGCGCGCGCAAGATCCAGCGCTTCCTGTCGCAGCCGTTCTTCGTCGCCGAGGCCTTCACCGGCACGCCGGGCAAGCTACGTCAAGCTCGAGGACACGATCAAGGGCTTCAAGATGATCGTGGACGGCGAGCTCGACGACCTGCCCGAGCAGGCGTTCTACATGAAGCGGCGCGCATCGAAGAGGCGGTCGAGGCCGCCGAGAAGATGGCGGCCGGCGTCTGGCATGGCAACCCCGTTCCAGCTCTCGATCCTCACGCCCGAGCGCAGCGTGTTCGAGGGCGCGGTGGACTACGTCGAGGTGCCGGGAACCGAGGGCTACCTCGGCGTGCTCGCGCATCACGCGGCGCCTGGTGACGCGACTCGCGGCGGGAACGCTCACCGTGCGTCGCCGCGAGGGCGGCGAGGAGCGCTGGCGGGTGACGGGAGGCTTCTTCGAGGTCAGCGACAACCAGGCGACCGTGCTGGCGGACAGCGTCAGCGGCTAGGACCGCGGAGCAGGACTATCGGTCACGGTCTGGCCGCGGGCGCTCACGCCACGACGGGCGCCGGGCTCCTCGCTCGTGCCACGCCCACCAGCCAGACCAGCACGAACGCCCAGAGAAGCAGCATGCCGTGCGGGAACAGGCACATCCCGTAGATGGCGGTGAGCACCGCCCCTGCGCTCCGCGCACCGCCCGGCACCGATTCGCGCTCGGCCCAGAGCTGGGCCATCGGCGCCAGCAGCACGAGAGAGTAGTGCTGCAGCGTCGCCGGCGCGACGATCAGAGCGGCCGCGACCAGCATGGTGATCGCCCAAGGCGCGCGTGCGCGGCCGCTCCGGAACACCAGCCACAGCGTCGTCAGCATGAGCAGCGAGGCGATCGCGACGTAGGTTGGCTCGGCGAGCATCGGCGGCGGGCCGCCGAGGTGACGCCAACGCAGGATGGTCGCGAGCAGCGACTGGTTCATGTTCTGGGTGTAGACCAATCCCTGGTAGAGGCTCTCGGGCCTGGCCGCGCGATAGCGCACGAACACATCCGCACCGAAGCACGCCATCGCGAGCAGCGCTGGGACCACCGTGGCGGCCAGGAACGTCGCGAACATGCGCCAGCGGCGCGTGAGCACGGGAAGACCCAGAGCAGGGCGAGGTAGGGTTTGATGATCGGCGCGAGCGCGAGCCAGATGCCGCCACGCGGCCGCTCCAGATCGCGCCAGAGCAGCAGCAGGAAGAGGAGGCAGAGCTGATTGGTCTGTGCGAAGCGGAAGGTGCTGGTGCTGGCCGGGAGCAGGAGCATGAGCGATGCGGCGAGCAGTAACCCGTCCGGTTTCGGACCGGCGAGGAACACGTTCCGAAGCGGGAATACGTTCGCGACCAGCGCCGCGACGTGAAGCGTGTACCACAGCGTCACGGCCGTTGGCACGCCGAACAAACCGAGCGGTGCGAACAGCAGCATGGTCTGGGGCGGGTAGAGGAACCCGGTCGCGATCGCTTCCTGGCGGAATGCCTCGGTGAGGGCAGCTGGCGCATGAACTCGGGATAGTTGGCCAAGTCGTAGATGTCGCGTCCCTGCGCCGCGACGCGCCCCCAGACCCAGAACGCCATGAAGTCAGAATCTGCGGGTGTGGCGCAGGTTGGAGGCGATCACGGCGAGCTGCATCGCGCCCCACACCACGATCGTCAGGACGGCGAGCGGGCGGAACACGGCGGCCGCCCGTCCGCCCGGCTCGCGGATCGAGCGGTACCACAGCGCCAGGAGCGTTGGGACCAGGGCCAGCGACAGCGCCGAGCGGAGGAGCGCGTAGAGGGGAGTCCCGCCCACGGGCGTCAGGAGGGCTTCCCGAATCGCGGGGACGATCACCTGCGGCGAACCGTCAAGTCTGACGTTTCTCCGTGACGCGCGCACGCGCCACGCTGAGGTACCCGGGCCGTAGCTCCAGCAAGCCGGCGAGCTTGCGCATCAGATAGTCCTCGTGCTCCGTCAGCTTGCCGTCCGCATAGACCACCCGGTACAGCACCTCGGCCAACGTCATGCGTTGGCCCTCGTCGTATTGGGAGGTGAGCACCGACGTGAATTGATGCAGGTCGGTCGCGTCGCGCCGCCGCTCACTGGCCACAACCATGAGGTCGCGGGCCTGCTCTGCGGTGAGCGCGAAATGGCGGGCGACTGCCTCCTCGATCTGGCGGCGCTCCTCGTCGCTGAATTCCCCGTCGGCGTGGGCGATCTCGAGGAGCAGGGCGCAGGCGGCGACGCGCAACCGCTCGTCGTCGTTCACGAACCCTTCCGCAACGACTGGATGAGCCCCGGCGAGCAGGCGCCTGATGGCATCGAACATCGGTCCGTCCTCCAACAGTTCCCACCAACAGTTCCCACCCAAAAGGCTCCCACGCGCGTTCCCAATGGCGCAAGCGGCCGGCGCTCGTCGACCTCCTCCCTTGGGAACCCCGACACCGAACGAACCCTGACCGGCACCGATCAGGTTTCGCCCCTGGAACACGCCCTCCGATCCGCGCCGGAAGATTCCGAGCCGCTCCCGGAGCGACATCCTGCGCGTGATCCCTGGCAAGCTCTTTGCCTTACTACGTCGATTTCGGAAGTGATCGAGGAGGCTCGATGGCCCTGCGATGGATCGCTCGACAGGCGAGGTCGGCAGCCGACCCCGGATGGGCGCGGCCGCATCGGCGGCCATCGTCAGCGGTCCTGGGGCTCCTCAACCCCTCAGGCCCCGCCTCGGCCGCCGCCTTCATCAACATCGTCACCCCGGCGATCACCCTGGCACCGACGCCGACTGACTACGCGAACGACTACGTCGAGGCCACGGGCGTGGACGGCATGTCCGTCAAGGTCAAGACCAACTCCCCGAACGGGCTGGTGCTCATGGTGCGCTCGTCGGGATCTCCGCAGATCGCCTCCGGTGATCTGCTGGTGCGGACGCTGACGCCTCCGGAACCGGGGGCTCTTCGCTCGTCACCTACACGCCGCTCGGCACGATCAATCTCAACTTGTGGAGCACGGGCGTCGCCCAGGGTCCCTTCATCGTCGTCCAGATGGATATCCGCATCCGCAACCTCTTCGGCTATGGCGACGCCGGCGCCGGCGGGACCACCTCCTACACCAACAGCGTGACCTTCACCGTCATGGAGCCCTAGCCCGGCTCTCCTCTCGACCGCGTGGAGTCGGTGCAGTAACCTTCTCCAGGCACGTCCGACATGGCCGCGATCCACCCCTTGCGAAGGAGCGTGGTGGCCAAGCTCCACATCCTCGTCGCGCGCTCACGCGCGTTCTTCTTCATCGCGGGCGTCCTCCTCATCCCCTTCGCGGCCGGACGCGGCCACTAGCAGGCGCAAGATTTCGGTTCGACGACCTCGCTTCGCCGGATAAACTCGGCCCCCGGGCGCGTAACGATCGGGTGGAAACCACGTCGAGGCGCCGTCATGTCGATTCCACAGCCGAATCGGGAGCGAGACCGGGCGCTCGTCGAGGAGATCCGCGCGGGAGATCTGACCGCGTGGCACCGTTTTGTCCATGAATACGGAGGGCTCATCCTCGCCGTCCTGCGCCGTCACTTGGGCAGGGACGATGACGAGGTGCGCTCCGCGTTCGCCGATGTGCTCGCGCGCCTCTACCGCACGGGATTCCATCCCTACGCGGGACGCGCGGCGCTTTCCACGTGGCTGGTCGTCGTGACGCGAGCCATCGCGGTGGACCGCGTCCGCCGAGTCCGCGGTCGTCCGGGAATGCCCGAGGCCATCGTGGCGCTCGATGCGCTCGATCGGCATGTCTTCGAGCTCCATTACCGTCAGGGTCGGACGCTCGAAGAGATGCAGAGCGCGGCTGCGGGCGGAGGGTCGTCCCCTCTCGAAGAGGCGCTGCTGCAATCCATCGAGCGCATCGAAGCGCGCATCGATCGCCATCTCCTTCGCCGCCTGGCCTACGACGCCGAGGCCGCCTCCGTGGGCGTCATCTCGGGTCGATTGCTGGAATACTTCGATCGCGTGCGGGCCGAATCGGAACGGCTGCAGGAGCAGCGCACGCCTCAGGAGGAGCTGATCGAGCGCGAGGCTCGCGAGCGGATGGTGCGGATCCAGGCCATGCTGCAGGAGCTTCCCCGGACGAAGGGGAGGTGGTGCGCCGCCACCTGCTCGATCACCGATCCGCGAGGCGGGTCGCGAGCGAGCTGGGACTGAACACGAGTCGTGAGGTCTCACACGGTGCTCGAACGCGCGCTGCGCCGACTCCGACGGTGGATCCACGCACGAGAGGTCCGGGAGTGATCCGCACTCGCACATCCGCGGTGACATCCGACCAATACTCTATCACCGGGTTGGACCCCGCCAGCCAGTCCCCAAACGCCGCCTGGCAGGGACGGACGATGACTTCACATCCGAGCGAAGAAGCACTCGCGTCGCTGGTTCATGGGCACGCGGCGGAAGACGAGGTCCGCAGCATCGAGAAGCATCTGGCGACCTGCCCCGAGTGCTACGCGGCATATGCAGAGGCGGTACGCCACGAGCTCGAGCATGTCGGCGGACGGCTCGCTCCGCCCTCGGCCGATGCCCTGGCATCCGCGGGGCGAATCCCGAGCGGACTGCCGCCCAAGTCGCGCGCCACCACTGGAGGCTCCCGCCACTCCCGGGCCCTCACGGTGGCGGCCTCGCTCGCGGCCGCGTCGATCGTCATCGCCGCGTGGGTGGTGTGGCGATCCTCACGACGTCCATCGGACGCGGGCCACATCCTCGTCGCCGTCCGCGAATCCTCGGCGCGCGGCATGGTGCTGCCGGGCGGCGAGGCCTGGGCGGATCGCCTCGTTCCCGACTACCGAGGCGGGCCCGACGGTTCCGAGAATCCGAGCGACAGTCTCGCCGAGGCCGCGATCTGAAGCCTGGCCGACGAGGGATCCGCGCAGGAGGCGGTCTGGGCCTTGTCGGGCTATGTCGCTCAGGGCCGTCTGCGGATCGCCCGCGCGTTCGTCGTCGCCGCGCGCCGGCGCTTCCCGGAGACGTGAAACTGGAAATCTCGATGGGGTGATCTCGTACCGTGACGGAGACGCCACGCGCGCCGAGAGCGTGCTGCGCGGGGTGGTTGCGCGTCATCCGAGTGACGCGCTCGCTCGTCTCGACCTCGGCCTGTTGCTGGCGGAGCAGAGACCCCCGACGCGAAGCCCCTGCTCGAGGGGGTGATCAGGGATGCGCCGCAGTCGCCGCTCGCGAACCGGGCGCGGCGCGTGCTGGAGAAGCTGCCAGACTGAGCGGCGACGAGACCAACGGGCGCGGCTCGGTGGGATGGAGCGGAGGGATCTCACTCAGCAGGACGCCGTATCCCGCCCATGTGAACGGATGCCGGATGCCGCGCGGACCGTTCATCGCCCGCCAGCTCGTCCGGCTCAGGGCGACGACCGCTGAAACGTCCTGGCGCACGCACGCGTCCATGAACTCCGTGGTGAAGCGGCTCGCCCATTCGTCGCGAACCCTCCAGTAGGTGTGCACGACCGAAGCGGCCCCGGCGTCGGCAAAGGCATCGGCGAGACTCGGCGCCGCATAGGAAGGACTCAGGGCGATCGGACTTCCCGACGCGCAGGACGAGAGCACGACCAACCGGCATCCGGACAGGTCGGCGCGACGGACGTCGGCGATCTCGAGGCGCGGCGCGTGTGGGAGCAGGAGCCGCCGCTCGCCAAAGGGATGAAGGTGAGGTAGGGATCCTCCGGGTCGCGCACCAGGTGTGAGGCGAAGTGCAGGAAGCTGGCGCGCTCCCAGCGGCTGACGACGGCGTTCTTGGTGGCGGCGGCCCCCGTCAGCACGACGCTCGCCGGAAGCAGTCCCGCCACACGGCTCGCTTCGACGCTCCCGTCCTGCAAATCGCCGAGCTCTGGGAAGCGCCGCCGGAGCTGCACCGGCAGTGCGGGGTCCGCGACCACGAGGCCTTCATCGCGGAGCGGCCTATGTGATCCGGGGCTCGGAAAGCGCAGCGCGGCCACGTCGAACGCGGTGAGCAACGGGACGTAGCGCTCGGATCCAGGCTGAGCGCCTGGAACGGGAATCCGTCGAGAAAGCCCTCGGTCGTGAAAAGAAGTGGCGTCGGCCGCGGGCCGGCGAGAGCGCGCAAACCATCCAGCGGAAGCAGCGCGTGCGACAGTCGCAGCAGATCGTCACGCAAGCGCAGGTCGAGCGGTTGGTCGGGATCCGCGGGCTCGGCCGACAGACCGTGACGAACCCGCCGAACGAGCTGTTCGAGCGAGTCGAGTGGTGCGTCGATCGTCACGTGCTCGAGCCCGGCACGGGTCCGAGTCCAGCGCTCGAGCGCGCCGTCTTCGACGAGAAAGAGAACGTGAACGCCCCCGGTGGTTCTGGCCCAACTCGCCAGGGCCGCGGCGCTCTGGCCGCCCTTCTCCACGAATGCAGTCCAGTCGTCGCCGGGACTCGCGGCGCCAGTCACCACCGGTGTTCCCCGGTAGAGAAGCCTCCAGGCGAGATCCAATGAGTAGGCTTCGAGCCGAGCGCTCGAGAGGGAGGCATGCGCCAGGTCGCGAAGCTCGCGGCCATCGTTCAGGACGACGTACGCCTCGGAGCTCTGATCCCTCTCGCCCAGCATCGCGCAGAAGCTCTTCCAGGCCCGCTCGCGGACGAGTCGCACGCGCGGGAGGTCGCGGCGTGCGAGCGCGAGCTTCCACTCGAGCAGCGCGACCTCGAAGTCCGCGCGGTGAGTGTGGCCTGCGGCCGCGACCTCACGCTTCAGTGAGTCCAGGTCTGCCTGGGCGCTCGTCGGCCGATCGGTGGCCAGCAGCGCTCGGATGTGGACGGCGCGCATGTGCCATCGGTCCACCACGTGGAGATCCCGGCTCATGAGCAATGCTCGATCGAGGCAGAGCAGCGCCTCTTCGGCTCGGCCCGCCTCGACCGGGGATTTACCCCAGACGCCGAGCAAAGTCAGATGGACCACGGGCGAGCCGGAACGGCTGGCCGTTTCGAGGGCCTGGCTCGCAACGCGCGACGCATCGGCGGTGCGTCCCTGCCTGAGGAGCAGCCGCGCCTGCAGCATGCCGATCTCGGAGGCCCAACGTTCGCGCTGCAACACCAGCGCGGGGGAACGTCGGCGAGCAGGAGCTGCGCGTACGGGAGCTCCTGGTCGACCAGATTCCAGCACTCGTAGCGAGTGAAGTTCTGCAGGGCCTGCGTCACGAAGCGGAGCTCCTGCACCGGAACGCCGATGTCCTTGGCGTATTCGCAACCGAGGTTACGGTAGTCGGCCATCATGGCGTGGCGCCCGAGCCCGAGGTAGTGCGCCATGAAGAAGTGAGCGATCCGCGCCTCCTGGAATGGAATGCGTGCGCGTTGCGCCACCTCCATCGCCTGCTCGTAATAGACGGGCGTCGAGTCGGGGTCCGCGCGCAGCCATCCCATGTAACCGAGGACTTCGGCCTCCATGAACACGTCGCCGAGCTTCCGAGCCAGCCTCAATTCCTCGCGAGATCGCTGCCAGGCGAGCTCGGAGCGACCGAGCAGGTGCTCCCAGCGGCTCAAGGGGTCGAGGAGCTTGAGCACCGAACGTTCGTCATCGAGCTGATCGAAGGCGCGGAGCAGTTGCTCTGTGCGGGCGACTCGCGATGGCAGCGAGTCCCGAGGATCGTCGCGGAGGAGGACCCAGCGCTGGAAGAGCGAATCGCGGGCGATCACGTCGCGACGGTCGTGCGAGAGCAGGTAGTCGAGCGTCCAGGAGTCGACGCGCGCGCCGTGCAGACGATCGAGGAGCGCGCACCATCGTCGCGTAGGACGCGCGAGGCGCAGCGTTCTTGCTCGGTCTCCTTCGACGATCGATCGTGACAGGGATTCCAGCAGGGACTGGCTCGTCACCGAGCCGAGCTGGTAGCCACTCGTACGAAAGAAAGCTTCGAGGCTTCGGTCATCGTCCTGGGAGAGATGCTGGGCCACTTCGACCGACAGCGTGGGCGCGTCGTTGAGCAGGATCTCGACGCGGGGGTCGGTGTGGAGAATGGCCGGGACCGCCGCCGAGACGAGCAGGGTCGCGACGACGCCGCCAACGAGGCCGGGGGTCGAAAAGTCCATGAGAGGTCCGCTCGAGCCTGGGCCTCGCCCGCCTGAGGGAAACCAGCCGTATCACCCGGCACCCAGAGCATAGCAGTAGCCTTCGATAGTCGGCACGCACTATCTCCCGGATTCGGGACCTTGGTAAATCAGCGTGGCCCTCCGACTCATCCAGGCATGGTGCCGCAATTGAGGTGCCTGGTTCGGCTCCCGCTCCGCATCGTCACGCGGGGATTGTGAGGACGTTATGCCTAGAGCAACACTCCGTGTCCTTCCCGTATTACTCATAACCGTGGTCGTTGGCGCCTTCCTGGTCACCAATGTCCTGGCCGCGACACTGAGGGGGTCGTTTATGTCCAAAAACCAGGCCAACCCGCACAGCCCTTGCCGGGTGAGCAAATCACTCTGACGCTCACTGACGCAGGAGGTACATCGCATACGTACTTTGGGCAAACGGGCTCCATCGACGGGTCCTACACATTCAGCCAGTTACCCACCGGGACAGGCGAAATACTACTTGGCAATTCCTACAACTGCTTCGGCAATTTCAGTTCACCATTCACGGTGACGGTTAGCTCCGGCACCAATACGAGGAACTTCACCGGCATTCCAAACAGTCGAACTGCGACTGGGACCGTCACGTTTCCGGACAACAACCCCGTAGCGGTAAATGTGCGGGCGCACCGAGACACCCCAACAGGGGTGGTCGACGACTATGCTGGCCTCGAACCAGATAGGACAACGTTTCATCTTCAACTCTATTGCGATTGGTCGGGATACGCGGAACCCTATCTCGTCAACCCTCCGAATGATGCCTTCATATTCGAGCCGGCAAACAAGCACGTGGATGTGCTCGATAACGTCAATATCGGTGAGTTTGTCGCCATCACTAACGTCAGCATCACGGAACCGTTGGCCGGGGTGAGATTGGGATTCCGGTTCTTCGCAGACGATCCGATGGACGTCCTGCACAAATTGCGATGTCAGTTCTCAAGATGTTCTCTTGAGCCCGGACGGCAGTACGTGGCAGACGCTCGCCTCGGGCTTGGCGCCGTCGATCAGGACTCTGGACTGGACCGTTGATGGCGTGCCGAGTTCCCAATGTCGGGTCAAGATCGTGGCGCACAGAGCCTCTGGAGCGACTCGTGAGAACACGAGCGGAATCTTCTCCATCTCGAGCCTTTCGGTGGGAGGATTCTTCCCTTACGAGGTCTGGAGGATCGACCGGCCTCACACCGTGACCTGGACCTATGCCGGGGTCTCGGTCGGAAGTTTCGACCTACTCGTCGGCAAGGACGTGGCAGGTCCGTGGACGACGCTCGCCACAGCCCTTCCGGCCGCGACTCGATCGCTTGATTGGACTCCCGACGCAACCTGGATCGGCGTCGCCTACTTCAAGGTGATCGCACGAGCCAGCGGCGGCACGTCGTTGATCGAGAGCGTCAGCCATTTCGTCCGCGTCGACTGCTTCGACGTGATGGTCACCTCACCCACTCCCGGTTCGTACGAGTCCGGCATGTCGATGCAGATCCAAAGCTCCGTGGACGGAAGCTGCGGATCGGTGACATCCACCTACTCGGTATCGCGAGACGGCGGAGCGAGCGTTCTCGACGATCGGCACCAACACATCAGGCCTTTTGAATTGGGTGATCACTCCGCCGGCATCCTCCACGTGCAAGATCATGGTCGAGGCGCAAAGCGAGATGGATGCCGACGTCGGGCTACTCGGGGACGTTCACGATTGCGACCAGTGGAGGAGGCGGAGGAGACTGCCACTGTCACATCACGCGTGCTTCGGCGCTGGGGTTGCCTCTCACGACGAGGCTTCTCGGCGCCTACCCGAATCCATTCCGGCCGCCGGCACGGATTCAATTCTCACTCGCCAAGCCGGCGGACGTCGACTTCGTCGTGTACGACGCGCGTGGGACTCGCACCACGCGATCGAGTCTTGGAGAACGTGCTGCCGGGAACTGGGAATGGTCCTGGGACGGAAAGACGGATCGCGGAGCCATGGTGCCGTCCGGCGTCTACTTCGTCGAGCTCCGCGTGGGTGGAATCCTGGTGGACAGGGTCCGAGCCATACTCCTGCGATGATTGGGCGACAGTGAGCTCCGAAGAGCGGTCAGGCTCACACCATAATGGGGAGGGCGGTGATACCGCCCTCCTCGCTGTTTCCGCGCTTGACGCCCGCGTCTGGCGTGTGACCTACTCCCTTTGTTTCGACTGAAGCGCTCGGCGTCCCCACACGCCTCGATTCGCTGAGGAGCTCTCCGCCCATGCCCCACGATCGGATCGACGGATCCCGATTCGGCGTCGTCGCGCTCGTTCTCGCGATGGGTTCCCTGCTCGCCCCTGGCTGTTCCACGTTCAGGGGCTCGCGCGCGATCGACGTCGCGCCCTTCGCCCAGAACACAGTGGGCATGATCGGCGAGGTCCAGCGGGTCTCGAAGCCGGTGGTCTGGGTCCAGCTCAAGCCGTACGAGTCGCTCCCGTCGGTGCAGGCGGTCCGAGAAGCCAGCCTCCCGACGCGCGCGCTGATGAGAGGCGTGGCCCTCTATTCCACCCAGATCGTGTCGATCTACGGATCGTCGATCTCGGATTCCAGGAAGGTCGCGGAGCTGTCCAAATATATGCACGACAGCGTCCGTCCGACCCTGGTCTCGGTGGACACCGCCGGCCAGTTCGTCTCGCAGTCCGAGTACGACGCCGCGGTCCGCGACATGCGGTCGGCCAAGTCGTTCCTCGCGGCGTTGTCGGCGGCGCAGCCGATCGTCTCGGGCGCGCTGGCATTCGGGAATGCCAAATACGACGTGGTCTCGCAGCGCATCGACGCGGCCGCCGCGGACATCTCCGGCCGCATCGAGGCGGAGTTCGCCCCGCTCAGGAGCAGATGGCCACTCTGCAGACCCTCCACTTCAAGCGTGTGGAGGCTTATGCCTTGCTGTCGCGTTACCGGCTCGGTGAACCGGCCGCGCTCGATTCGCTGAGAATGAGCGATCCAGAGATGGTCGAGATTGCTCCCGCCAGGCAAACGGCCCTCGGGCGCCGCCTTGGACGGCGCCGAAGAGGTGCTTCTCAAGCGGATGGCGACCGTCCAATCGTTGCGGGAGCAGCTCACGGCGGATTTCGAGAATTACCGAGCCCAACAGCTCGAGCTCGACGAGCTGAGGACGCAGGCCAACGAATCCGTGCGACTCGGCAGGATCACGCTCATCCTGTGGTCGCGCTCTCATCAGAATCTGGCGCAAGGCATCAAAGTTCCGGCCGCGATCGACGTGATGAGCATGGTCAAGGGTGCCGCCGGCAAGGCCGCTTCGCTTCCTGACCTTCAGTGAGCACCGGGCCCGACGGCGCGGCGCTCTCGAGCGCTGATGGATATGGCGAGAGAGGAGGGAGTCGTGAAGGACATAGGCCACGGCTCCTCTGATACAGTGCCATCCCTTCGAGCCGCGTGGATCCAGGCGCCCTGGAAAAGGGCATTGGGATGCAGAGCCATTCGTCTGCATCGAGGAGACGTTGTCATGCCGATCGAATCGCGAGCCGTCCGCTTGCCGGCCGTGCTCGGGTTATTGATGTCGCTCGCCATTCCGTTCGGCGCCGCGTTCTCGCAGACGCCCGCGGATTCCACCGCCAGCCCGGCCGCGGCGCCGGCCGCAGCGCCCGCGGAGAGCTCCATCATCCGTGCCGCGGCGGCCGTGGACACCACGCCGCCTGACGGAGGGTGGCCGCGTCTCATCCAGGCCCCGAGCGGCGCCACGATGGTGCTCTACCAGCCGCAGGTCATGAGCTGGGAGGGGCAGAGGAAGCTGGTGGCGATGTGCGCGGTCTCGTACACGCCCAAGGGCACCCCAGTCGGAGCTGGGCGCCGTCCGGCTCGAATCCGCCACCTCGACCTCGGTGGAAGAGCGGATGGTGAACTTCCTCAAGGTCGACATCACCGCGATGAATCTTTCCGACCCTGGAGAAGACTCAGTCGCAGGAAGCTGCTGAACGAGATCCGCAAGTCGCTCCCCAAGGAGAACGTGCTGATCGCGCTCGACCGCGTCCTCGCCGCGGTCGACACCAGCCAGATCTCGGTCAAGAACGTCAAGATCAACACCGAGCCGCCGCCGATCTTCTTCAGCACGAAGGACGCGATCCTGGTGCAATTCGACGGCGAGCCGATCATGGCGCCGATCAGCGGGAGCTCGCTCCGGTACGTCGTCAACACCAACTGGGACGTGTTCGAGGACCAGGACGCGAAGATCTGGTATCTCCGCAACGACAAGTACTGGCTGCAGACCACCGACTTCAAGAAGTGGAAGGCGGTGAGCAAGCTGCCGGAGAGCTTCGACAAGCTCGCCAACGACGACAACTGGAAGGCGGTCAAGGAGAACATCCCGGCCAAGAAGGGCGGCAAGGTGCCGAAGGTGTTCGAGAGCAAGAAGCCCGCGGAGCTGATCCTGATCGACGGCTCGCCCAAGCTCGAGAAGGTGGAAGGCACCAAGCTCCAGTGGGTGAAGAACACCGAGAGCGACCTCTTCCGCTACGACGGCGGGAAGAAGAAACAGTACTACGTGCTGCTCTCGGGCCGCTGGTTCCGCACCGAGAAGCTCGAGAAGGCCCGTGGGCGCTTCGCGACCGCGGCGCTGCCGCCCGACTTCGCCAGCATCCCGCGCAGCCACGAGCGCTCCCGCGTGCTGGCGTCGGTGCCCGGGACGGACGAAGCCGCGCAGGCGGTGCTGCTCGCGCAGGTGCCGCGCACCGCGCGCGTCGACGCCAAGAATCTGACCCTCCCGACGTCAAATACGATGGCGATCCCCAGTTCAAGCCGATCGAGGGAACCTCGGTCTCGTATGCGGTGAACAGCGGGTACGACGTGCTGAAGGTCGGGGACATGTACTACCTCTGCTTCCAGGGCGTGTGGTTCTCGTCGAAGGGCTCTGGCGGGCCGTGGGTGGCGACCACGAAGGTGCCGGCCGAGATCTACACCATTCCGGCCGACTCACCGGTGCAGCACGTCACCTACGTGACCGTGATCGACGACGACGAGAACTATCCGACCTACGGGTACACCGCGGGCTACATGGGCATGACGGTCGCGTTCGGCTGCGCCATGTGGGGCACCGGCTATTACTACCCCCTACTATCACTACGGGCCGGGATACCCGGTCTATTACCCGAGACCGGTTGCTTACGGCTGCGGTGCGTCGTACAACCCCTGGACCGGCGCCTACGGCTCGTACCAAGCCGCGTACGGTCCCTATGGCGGCGTCGCGCGCGCCTCGACCTATAACCCCAACACCGGAACCTATGCGCGTGGTGCGATGGCGTGGGGACCGACCGGCGCCAACGGCTACGCTCAGGCCTACAACCCGCGCACCGGCACCTACGCCGCCACCCACCAGGGCAGCAACATGTACAGGAGCTGGGGATCGAGCAAGGTGCAGCGCGGTGACGATTGGGTCCAGACGCAGCGGGTCACCGATGCGCAGGGCAACTCGAAGTGGAAGGCACAGGGGAGCGGCGGCGGCTCCGCGGCCGGCTTCCGCGGCGAGCAGGGCAGCGGGTTCGTGGGGCAGAGCGGCAGCGGCGACGTCTACGCCGGCCGCGACGGCAATGTCTACCGCAAGGGCGACAGTGGCTGGCAGCAATGGGGCGGAGCAGGGTCGGGGGTGGCGGGTGGCAGGACGTGAGCGGCGGCGGCAATCGCCCGTCTCAACAGCCCGCGGGTGGCGCTGGGAACCGTCCGTCGCAGCAGCCGGCCGGCGGGAACCGCGGCGGCGCAGGCGCTTCGCAGCGACCGAGCCAGTCGCCCTCGGCGAGTCAGCCTCGATCGCGACGCCCGGGCGCGCAACCAGGGCGCGCAGAACACACGCGACTATGGCAATTACCAGCGCAGCGGCGGATCCTCCGGCGGCTCCCGCGGCGGCTCGTCGTACGGCGGGTCCGCGGCGGCTCGTCCGGCGGCTCCCGCGGCGGCTCGCGCGGCGGTGGCGGCGGCGGCGGTCGCCGGCGATAGTAAAGAGAGCGCGAATCCAGGATCGAATTCCGAGAAGAGGAGGCTCCGTCCATGGACAAGACCACTGTCGAGGCACGCGACCAGCTCGTGGTCGACATGAAGGCGGTCATCACCGACGCCGAAGAGCTGCTGAAAGCGACCGCCGGCGCCGCAGGTGAGCGCGTCGGCGCGGTGCGCGCGCGCGTCGAGGAGACCTTGCGCAACGCCCGCGCCAAGCTGAGCGATCTCGATGACGTGGTGATCGCCCAGGCCAAGGATACGGTGCGCGCCACCGACGAATACGTACACGAGCACCCGTGGGGTGCCGTGGGGATCGCCGCCGTGGCCGGCTTGCTGGTCGGCGTGTTGATCTCGCGGCGCTGACGCGCGGCCATGACTGCCGACCCGCAACCGCCGCGCAGCGAGGGACTGGAAGGCTCGCTACGCCGTCTCGGCCACAGCATCGCCCAGGTCCTGCAGACCCGGCTCGAGATCCTCTCCACCGAGGTCGCCGAGGAGCGGGTCAACCTCACGCGCCTCGCGCTCGGCGCGCTGCTGGTGCTCTTCTGCCTGCAGGCGGGACTGCTGCTCGGCGTGTTGTTCATCGTGCTCTCGGTGGGAGGAGCAGCGCCTCGCCGCGATCGGCATCGCCGCGCTCGGCCTGCTGCTCGGCGCGGCGGCCCTCGGCTCTGGCTGCGCGCGTGGCTCAAGCGGCGTCCGCCGATGTTCGCCACGACCATGACCGAGCTCCGCAAGGACCGCGAGCGGATCCGGGGATCGTCGTGAGCGGTCCACGCGCTGCGATCCACCAACGTCGCTCCGTACTCGTGGCGCGCGCCGACCGTGAGCGCGACGAGGTCGCCCTCGCCTGCGAGCCGTGGAGAAAGCCTTTGGCCACCGTCGATCGCGGCATGAGCATCCTCGCCGCGCTCAAGAAGACCGCGCCGTTCCTGGGGGCCGGGCTGGGCTTCGCCGCCACGGCGCTGGCGATCCTCCGCCCTCCCAGGATCGCCAAGTGGCTCGACCGCGGGCGAGGCGGCGCTGTCGCTGGCGCGCCGCCTGACCGGACGCCGCTAGACTAAACCGGGCTCGCGCGGCCGGGACGCGCGGTGCGCCTATCGGAATCCCGGGCGCGGCAGCGGGCGGGGAGTACCACTGGCTCTTCGGCACCACCTTGGCCGCTTCGGGGTCCGACTCGTACGCCGGGGTCATGATCTGCACGCCGTGCTCGTTGAACTGGTCGAGGATGTTCCGGTGGAGCCGGTCATAGGTCTGCGGCATGGCGGTGGCGTCGGAGACGTAGACGTTCACCTCGTAGTCGATGGCGAAATCTCCCAGCCGCCTCTGCAGCACGAACGGCGGCGGATCCTGGCGCACGCCGGGGGTGGCGCTCGCCGCCGCGATCAGCAGGGCTTCCACCTGGCGCCAGGGCACCTCGTACCCGATGCCCACGTTGGTGTGCAGGATCAGGCCGTGCTGGCGCGCCAGCGCGCTGTAGTTGGTCACCTTGCTGTTCATGATCAGCGAGTTGGGGAAGATCACTTCCTCGTTCTTGGGGGTGCGCAGGTGGGTGACGGTCACCCGGATCTCGACCACCTCCCCCACCACGCCGTCGATGTTCACACGATCGCCGAGCCGAAACGCACGCCGGTAGATCATGGTGTAGCCGGAGAGCAGGTTGCCGATCACCGAGGTCGACCCCAGCGACACCAGCACGCCCACGAAGAGCGAGACCCCCTTGAAGGCCTCGGTGCTCGAGCCCGGGATGAAGGGGTACGCCACCACGACCGCGAAGATCAGCACGACGGTGCGCGCGATGCGATAGGTCGGCCACGCCCACTCCGGATCGAATCCGCGCAACGTGAAGGTCTGGCGTTGGAGGCCATCCGCCACGAACGCCAGCAGGCGCAGCACGAGGCGCGTCACCAGCGCGAGCACCAGCAGGAACACGAGGTTGGGAATGGCGTCGACGGCGCCCGTCGCCAGCACGCTCAGCGGTCGTCCGACGTACGCGAAGATGTTCTCGGCGACGTCCCGCGTCCACGGAAACTGCTCGAGCACGAACTGCAGCGCGATCACGGTGAGCAGCAGGGACGACAGCCAGGAGATCAGCCGCAGCACGGTGCCGAGCGCGCTCCACATCCGCTGGCTCCCGGCCAGCTCGATGTCCTTGGACTTGAGGGCGGCGAGCCGCGCCTGGAAGAATTCCGTGAGATAGCGCTCGAGCCTGCGGCGCCCCACGCCAGCGCGGCGAGGATCAGCAGCAACACCACCGTCACGCCCACCGCAACGAGCGATGAACGCACGAGGCTCGGCGGCCGGCGCTCCTGTCGATAGCTCAGGATGACGTCGCGGATCCGGGTGAGGCCATGGACAGCGACCTGCGGCCGTGTCAGGCGCTCGAGACGGCCGTCGGCGTCGGTGAACATGACCAGCGGGAAGGAGCCGGCGAGCACCTGCGTGCCGGCGGGCGTCTCGCTCACGCTCAGGCTCTCGGGAAGGAACGCCGGATCGGCGGCGACCTTGGCGATGCGGCGGCTGATGGCGCGGGCACGCTCTTGTGCGGAAAGGGACGGCACGCCGCGTACGCGGAACAGCGGATGACCGTCGACGCGCACCGTTGCCGCATCGAGATCGGCGGTCCCGCCTTCGTCGGATGAGACCGCGACGTCGGGAGGTGGTGATGCCTGAGCGCACGCCGGCGTGGGAACGAGCGGACCAACGAATGTCGCCAGCAGGGCAGCGATCAGCAACAGCCGGAACCGGTTCTCCATGCGCTCCTCGAGTGTTTGCCCCGGGGAGACAGGTGGTCTCGAGCACGCTGCGCAGCGCAGCATAGCACCGGTCCACGCCACATCGCCCTCCGGCGACACGGCCGCGGTGGCGCGGACCTTGACGGGTCCCGATCGACTGCCTTTAATGGCCCGCCGGCAGGATGGTGTGGCCGCGCCATCCCACCCGAATCATACGGATCGAATCGCTCGCCCCTGAGGAGAGGAGCATGAAACTCGTCGCACGCGCACCCCATGCGCTGGCGGCCGTCGCCGTCGGTCTCACCCTGCTTGCGGCTCCCGCCCGCGCCGGAGGCTATTACCACAAAGGTACCTTCGTCCTAGGCGGCGGCTTCAACAACCCGGTGGGCGAGACCAACCCATACCTGAACACCAGCGGCTCCTTTTATTTCGCCGGCGGAAGGAACATCAACCAGTCGTTCGGCGTCCAGGTCGAGTACACGCACCACTGGCTGGCCATCGACCCTGCGGTGATCGATCGCGCGGCGGCCGAATCCACTCAGGTCCAGGACGCGCACGCGAGCCTGTGGTCGATGACGCTCAACGGCGTCTACCGCATCCACCCGCAGAGCGACATCGTGCCGTGGTTCACGGCGGGCGGCGGCTACTACAAGCGCAATCTTCAGCTCACCCAGAACGCGCTGGTCTATTACCCGCCGATCTGGGATCCGTGGTGGGGATGGATCGACGGCGGGTGGGCGCCGGGCGAGGCCATCGTCGGCCAGCGTGCGGACGCGGGTGTCGGGTTCAACGTGGGGTTGGGCATCGATTTCGAGATCGAGAACGGAGCCTCGCTCTTCCTCGAGACCCGCTATCATCACGCGTTCCTCGACGGCGTCGACATGCAGGTCGTTCCGATCATGGCGGGAGTGCGCTGGTAGCCGGAGCAGACGGGGCGGAGACCCGCGGCCCGGGCCGCGTTGCCGATCCGAAGGAGGCCGGGTGACGGACACCAAGAAGCTGGCGCTCCGAGTCTATGGGTGGTTCGAGCGCGTCGTCGTCTTCGTCCTTCTGGTGCTGTTGATGATCACGGTCGCGTGGGGCACGACGCTCCTGGCGAGCGAGCTGATCACGCAAGCGGCGGGCCGCCTCGCGGGCGGAGCACCGTTGCCGATCGCGGCGGTCACGGAGTTCTTCGAGCGCTTCCGACTGCTCCACGAAGTGTTCGGGTCCTTTCTCCTCATCCTGATCGGCCTCGAGCTCATGAAGACCGTGGTCATGTACCTCGAGCGCCACGAGCTGCATGTCGAAGTGGTGTTCACGGTCGCCATGATTGCGATCGCGCGCCACGCGATCGACCTCAACCTCATGGAGACGCCGCCGCTGCTCCTGGTCGGCATGTCGGCGCTCATCGTGGGGCTCTCGCTCGGGTACTACCTCTTCCGGAAATCGGGGATCGCACCCGGCTCCGGATCCGAGCTCTCGTCAGTCGAGGCCCCCGGGGGCCGCCACGCTGAGCGCGTGATCGGATCGGCGCTCGGCGTCCTGTGGCTCGCGGCGCTCGGCGCTGCCGGGATCGCCTTTCTCTCGCGAGCCGTGTCGTGGCTCGAACCACTCGAGCGCCTGGCCTACGGCGCGGTGCTCGGGATCGTCGTCGGATCGCTGGCGGTGCTCGCCATCGCGTGGCGCGCTGGTCTCACGCTCGCGCTGGTGCTGGGCGTGGGCATCACGGCGACCTTGGTCGCGGTGGCGCTCGGTCTGCGCGCGCGGCGCGCGATTCCCGGCAGCGGCGAGGGATGGGCGCCCGGAAGCCGCGGGGCGCGCTTCGCGTTCGTGGTGATCGTGTTGCTGGCGGTGCGCTGGGCGCTCCTGTGGTCGAGCGCCTGGACGTTCGACGATCGGGGATTGTGGGCCGGGCACACCTATCTGTGGGGAGACTGGTCGCTCCACCTGGGCGACGTGACGAGCTTCGCGTTCGGCGACAATTTCCCGCCGGTTTCCCCGCGTTATGCGGGTTTGCCGCACGCCTACCACTACCTCACCTCGATCACTGCCGCGGCGATGGTGCGGCTGGGCATGGATCCGCTCGCCGCGCTGCCGTTCCAGAGCTTCGCGCTCTCGGTCCTGGTGGCCCTCGCGCTGCTCGCCTTCGCGCGCCGCCTGAGCGGACGATGGGACGCGGCGGCGCTCGCCGTGATCCTGTTCTTCGTGGGAGGTGGACTGGGCTGGTGGTGGTCCGCGGCGGGGGCGTTCCAGAGCCACGATCCCGTAGGGTTCCTCCGCGACCACGTGTGGGATCGCAGACTCCAGGAGGCCCACAATCTCCGCTGGTTCAACCTCTATTACGCGTACCTGCTGCCGCAGCGCTCGACTCTGTACGGCTTCCCGCTCGGGCTGCTCATCCTCACGATGCTGCACCGCGCCGTGTCGCGCCGCGCGGCGTCCGCGTGGCTCGCGGCGGGCTCGATCGCGGGCCTGCTGCCGTTCGCCAGCCTGGGAGCGATGCTCGCGCTGCTGCTGATCACGCCGGCGCTCGCGCTGCTCTTCTTCGACTTCCGCTGGCTCCTGTTCTTCGGCATCTGGGCAGCGGCGGCGGCTCCGCAGCTCCTCCTCCAGCAGGGCGGCGCGCCCGGTGCCTTCCACCTGCGCTGGCAGCTCGGATGGATCGCGGGGAAGGATCCCTGGTGGTGGTTCTGGCTCAAGAACCTGGGGGCGTTCATTCCGCTCCTGGTGGCGGCGCTCGCGACCCGCGATCTGGTGCCGGCCCGCGAGCGGCGCTTCCTCTGGGGATTCCTGCCGGTCTTCGTGATCGCGAATCTCGTGGTGTTCCAGCCCTGGGATTGGGACAACACCAAAGTGCTGGTGTGGTGGTATCTGGGCAGCTGCGTGCTGGTGGGAGCGTGGCTGGCTCGCGCCTGGGAGCGCTGGCCGGCGGTGTGGGCGCGCGCCGCGTGGCTGGCGGTGCTCCTGTCGATGACGCTGTCGGGGCTGTTGGTCGATCTCCACCAGGGTCTCGGACAGGACCGCCACCTCTTCCTCACGCGTGACGAGCTCGAGCTCGCCCGGCGCGTGCGCGCCGAGACGCCGCCGCACGCGCTCTTCCTGGTGGCGCTCCAGAACAACCACCCGGTCCCGGTGCTGGCGGGTCGCCGGGTGCTCATGAGCTACCCGGGCTGGCTGTGGAGTCAGGGGTTCTCTCGAGCGAGCGCGAGCGCGACGTGCGGCGCATGTACGAGCTCGCGCCCGAAGCCGATTCGCTGCTGCGCGCCTATCGCGTCGACCTTCGTGGCGGTTGGCCCGGTCGAGCGCGAGTCCTTCGGCGCGGACACCCTGGCGTGGCGGGCGCGTTTCCCGCGCCCGATCGCCACGTCGAGCTACGACGTGTTCGACGTGCGCGGCCGGCGTTAGTTCGGGAGCAGCGTCACCGGCACGGCGTGTCGGATCCACTTCCGGCCCGCCTGGTTGATCGCCTCGGCTCGCAGATCGACCGGATTCCAGTCGTCGGTCAGCACCCGGCCGTGCCGTGGCTCGTAGCGGTTGTACCAGGCGTGCATGCGACTCACGACGCGGAAGCTGCTCGTCGTCATCGGTCAACGAGGAGACCGGGTCGCCGATCTGCTCCGGGGTGAAGTCGAGATCGCGGTCGCACCCATGAGGACCACGTTCCCGAACTGGTCCGGTGGCTCGGCGGTCGGCAGCGCCCACACGTGGGCGAACTGCGTGCGCAGCGTGGCGACCAGGGCGTGGGCCAGCGGATCCTGCCAGCCGATCGTCTCGATGTTGACCACCATCACCCCGCCGGCCGTGAGCCGGGCCTTGGCCTCGGCGAAAGCACTCGCGCGTGACCAGGTGGAAGGGGATGGAGCTGCTGCCGAAGGCATCGAAGAGGATCACCTCGTATCGGCCGTCGCCCGTGCGCAGGTAGCGTCGCGCATCGTCGATGACCACGCGCGCGTGGATCGGCTTCAGGTAGAAATAGTCCGCCGCGAGCTGCGGGACCTTGGGGTCGATCTCGACGGCGTCGACCGTCCACCCCCGCCGGGTGGCCACGCCCGCCCATCGCCGCCGCCGAGTCCCAGCAAGAGCGCGCGTCCGGGGCGGGGAACGCGTCGAGCGCCAGCTCCGCGATGTACACGTAGGGCTGATGTGGCGCCTCGGTCTCGGCATTGATCATGGAATGGATGCCACCGTCGATCATGAAAGAGGCGCATGCCGCCGTGCTGGACCACGCGCAGCTCCGCGTAGGGGCTCTCGGTTCGCGCCAGCACCTCGCGCGGTAGGCGCTCGACGCGGCCCATGCCGGGCACGGCCAGGGCGCCGCCGAGGAGGATCGCGAGCCAGGAGAGGGCGCCGCCGGTTCCGAGCCGGGCGATCGCCGCAGCGACGAACAGCAGCAGGCCGACGGCAAACAGCAACCGCGAGACGCCGAGGGATGGGACCAGGACGAATCCGGTGAGAGCGCCGCGCCCACGCTCGCGAGCGTGGAGACCGCGAACAGGTCGCCGCTCACGCGGCCGACCTCGTCGACCGAGCGCGTGCCGAGGCGGATCGCATAGGGGCTCACCATGCCGAGCAGCATCAAGGGCGGAAAGAACAGGAGCGTGGCGGCGAGCAGAACCGCGCCGCGCAGCCCTAGGTGGGATGCCACCGCGATCAGCGGTCCGCGCGTCCACGGCACGAGCAGCACCCAGGCCCCTGCGGCCGCCAGCAACCACGAGAGCCGGGTGGTCGATAGCGAGCGCTGCGCCCAGCGGCCGCCGAGCGCGTAACCCGCGGCCAGCGCGGCGAGCGTGACCGAGATGAGCGCGGACCAGAGGAACAGACTCACCCCGTAGAACGGTCCGAGCACGCGGGTGCCGAGGATCTCGAGGGTCAGCACCGCCGCGCCGGAGAGGGCCACCACCAGGAACAGGCGCGCCCGGCTCATGGCGAGGACTCCGGCATGGCGTGGATCTCGCCGGTCTCCTGGACCTTCACCGGGTAACCCTCGAGCTCGCGCGGCAGCGCCGTTCGACCTCGGGCGTGAGCTTGGCGACCAGCACCAGCACACAGGGGCGACCGTCGGGCAGACGGGATTCGGCGGTCCCTACCACGCCCGGGATCTTCATGAGCTCGGGCGTATGGGCCTTCAAGACATCGGCGATCGGTCGTGTCGCCGGGGCCTCCTCGTGGGTCGCGGCTCGGCAGCCCAGCACGATCCCGAAGGCCCAGAGCAGCGCGAGCACGGAACCAATGCGCCCGGTCCGTGGTGCGGACCGGGCGCCTGGTGTCATCCGTCGGCGTCGCGTCATGGACGCGAGCCCCGAAGGAGCTATTGCCCCACCATCGACGCGCCCAAGTGGGCGAGATCGTCGTTGATCGGGTTGGCGACCGCGATGCTGCTGCTGCCGGCGAACAGCAGGCCGACCGCGCGCGGATTGGTCGTGACATCCTCGACCATCAGCGAGCCGGAGTCACCGGAGTTGAGGAACTCTGCTCCCGCTGTTCGCAACCAGGATCTGGCCCGTGTAGCTCTTGGTGAAGCTGTTGCCACCGCACTCGTCGCTGTAGCCGACGCTGACCGAGGCGTTGACGCCGGAGATCGAGCTGCGGCTGAGGGCGGTGGTGCGGCCGCTCTTCTTCACGGCCTGTCCGACCGAGGCGCCCACGGTGCTCGCCGAGAGCGTGCCGATCTCGAGAATCGCGCCGCTGGGGAGACCATGCCTGAGCGCACCTGCGCGATCGCGCAGTCGACGTTGGACGGCCCGTTGGGAGGATAGACGGTGCTGAGCGACGAGAGGTCGGCGACGATGTTCGTGCCGCTCGCGCTGCAATTGTTGTCGATCAGGCCCGGCTGCTGGATGTCGTCGCCGATCGTGGAGACGCGCCCGTTGCCGCCGGAAACCACATCGCCGCACAGCACGTGGCTGTTGCTCAGGATGTACTGGGTGCTGCCGATGTGAACCAGCGAGCCCAGCGTGCCACCGCAGCAGAAGCCGTTGGCGATGTCGAGCGAGGGGCTGCCCGACGTGCCGAGCTGGATGGGCGGGTCTGCTTGGCGGTGTGGCTCACGCCGCCGTGGCCCTCATGGCGATGATCTTTCCGGTCACCATCTCGATGACCGAATAGCCTTCCACGGTCGCGGGCAGATGCCGGGAGAAAGTGGCGCTCTCGGTGAGCACCAGCATCGCCGGCTGGCCCATGGCATCCGCCGTGATGGCGGTGCCCACCACGCCAGGCATCTTCATGAGTTCGGCGGTGTGGCGATTCTGCGCGCCGATCGCCGCGGCCACGCCGCGTCGCCGACCACGAGACCGGCGAGCGTGGGGCCCAGGCGCCTTCCGGACCCGTGACCATCGACGTGATTCTGTCCGCAGCTCGCGAGAATCGCGACCAAGACGGCCAGAGCGAACAGCACGAGCACTAAGGTGAAGCGTCGAGAAAATCGCTTCATGGTTCCGCTCCTCGACAGGGGTGAGGGGATGAGCCTGGATCGAGAACGGGCTTTGGGGGACCCGCCGGTCGGGCATTTTCCCAACCGCCCCACACAGGGTGTCCAGCTTTTTCAAGTCCAGGGGCCGAGGCTCACTTTCGGGGGCCCGCAACCTTGTATTGTTGCGGTCAGAATTCACGCAAGGGCGACAAGCGCATCGCAGATCGACCGAGTTTCCTATCCCCAGTCCTGGCCGCGACGCTCCTGACGCTGGCGTCTCCGGTCCTCGGTGCCAGCCCCGCGCCCGCCGCGAAGTCCACCGAGCCGCGAGCGAACGCCGGAACCGATCATGCCTACTTCTCCATGGGCTGCTTCTGGTGCGCCGAGACCGCCTTCGAGGGGGTGAAGGGGTGCGGTCCGTGACCTCCGGGTACACGGAGGCCCCGAGCAGCATCCGACCTACGAGCAGGTCTCTGCCGGCATCACCGGGCACTTCGAGTCGATCGACGTCGCCTTCGATCCGGCCGAGATCAGCTTACCGCGAAGCTGCTCGACATCTTCTGGCACAGCATCGACCCGACCCAGGGCGACGGACAGTTCTGCGATCGCGGCAAGCAGTATCGCTCCGCGATCTTCTATCGCGATTCCGTCCAGGCGCGCGCGGCGCGAGATCGCGCCAGGCCATCGAGCGGAGCGCCAAAGCTCGGCAAGCCATCGTCACCCTCATGCGCGCGGCGGGTCGCTTCTGGCCGGCCGAGGAGTATCACCAGGATTTCTGGAAGAAGGATCCGGATCGCAGCTACCACTCGTACCGGAAAGGCTGCGGCCGCGACCACCGGCTCGACGAGACTGGGGCAAGAGCCGCGGCACGCGTCGGTTCCGCACTGACGTGAGCCCAAGGCGGGCGATCGCGAGTAGGCGCCGCGGGCTGCGGGCGCGCTGCGCGAGCTCGACCTCGAGGCCGCGTTGCAACCGATCGGCTTCCCATCTCAGCGGGCCTACGCCGCCGCCTCGCCGCACTGGCGCAGCGACCGCCCGAGGCGCGCGCCGCCGCCCGGAGCATTCGATCGCGCGGGACGGATTGAGGACGGCGTTGCCTTCCTCTCCGCGGCCGAGCTGGACGGGCGTTCGCCCGTCGCGATCTCTCGCCCGTCGAGCTGACGCGCCACCTGCTCGAGCGCATCGATCGCCTCGATCCCGGGCTCTCCTGCTGGATCACGGTCCTGCCGAGCGGGCGCTCGCCGCGGCGCGCGCCGCGGAGAGGCGATCGGTCGTGGCGCGACTCGCGGACCGCTCCACGGCGTTCCCATCGGAATCAAGGACTTGATCGACGTCGCGGGGCGCGCGCTGCACCGCGGGGTCGCGAGATCCTCGCCGATCACGTGAGCGCGCGCGACGCCACCGTGACCGAGCGACTCGCAGCGGCCGGGACCGTGCTGTCTCGGCAAGCAGAACCTCCACGAGTTCGCCTACGGTCTGACCACCGGCGTGAGCGCCTTCGGCGCGTGTCGCAATCCGTTGGAACCGCGAGCGGGTTCCCGGGGGCTCGAGCGGCGGCGGCGGCGCGGCGCTCGCGGCCGGTCTGTGCGCGCTCTCGGTGGGCACCGACACCGGCGGCTCGATCCGCATTCCGGCCGCGGCGTGCGGCGTCGTCGGCCTCAAGCCGACGCTGGGGCGGGTGAGCCGGCGCGGCGTCTTCCCGCTCGCCTGGTCCCTGGACCACGTCGGACCTCTGGCGCGAACCGTCGAAGACGCCGCGCTGATGCTCGGCGCGATCGCGGCCACGACCCCGAGGATCCCTGGTCTGCGTCGCGCCCCGCCGAGGACTTCACCCGCGATCTCGAGCGCGGCGTCGCTGGGATCCGCATGGGAGTCCCGGCGGAGTGGCTGGCCGGCGTCGATGCGGCAGTGGGCGCTGCGGTGGAGGAAGCGATCGCGCGGCTCGAGAAGCTCGGCGCCCGGCGCGTGACGCTCGCGGTTTCCGCCGCTCGAGGGGTTTACACTGCCTTTCACGCGATGCATCGCCAGCGAGGCCAGCGCCGCCCGCGAGCGCTGGATGCGCGAGCGGCCCGGCGACTATCAGGGGCTGACCCACCGCGCGCTCGCGGTCGGCTATACGCTTCCCGCGGTGGACTACGTGAACGCGCGGCGCGAGCGAGGCCCGCATCCGTTCGTGGCTCGCCAGCGGTTTCGAGACGTGCGACGTGGTGGTCGGCCCCACGTTGCGCGCGCACGGCGCTCGCAATCGGCGAAGCCGTGTCGCGCGAGCCGCTCGAGGCGTGGAACCGCTGCACCGTTCCGTTCAACCTCGCCGGCTCGCCTGCGATCAGCCTGCCGTGCGGGTTCGACGCCGATGGACTTCCGATCGGGCTTCAGATCGCCGGCCGTGCCTTTGACGACGCGACCGTGGTGCGAGTGGCGCGCGCCTACGAGCGCGACACCAGTGGCGCCGGCGGCCGCCGGGGTCGATTGATGGACGTCGAGGCGGTCGCCCGCGCTCGCGAGCGAATGTGCGCCGCGCGCCGTGTGGTCGCGCTCACGGGCGCCGGAGTCTCGGCGGAGAGCGGGATCCCGACCTTCCGCGGCGATGGCGGCCTGTGGAGATCTTTTCGCGCCGAAGATCTCGCCACACCCGAGGCGTTCGCACGGGATCCGCGGGCCGTCTGGGAGTGGTACGACTGGCGGCGTGGTCTCTCGTCGCGGCGGCCCGTCCGAATCCCGCGCACGAGCGCTGGTCGCGCTCGAGAGCGCTGCTGATTCCTTCACGCTCGTGACCCAGAACGTGGACGGAAGCTCCATCACGCGGCGGGAAGCCGCAACGTGATCGAGCTGCACGGAAGCCTCTGGATCTTGCGCTGCAGCCGCTGCGGCGCCGAGCGGGTCGATCGCACCGTGCCGCTCCCGGGCTGCCGCCGCGCTGCACGTGCGGCGCGTGGGAGCGCCCGAGGCGTGGTGTGGTTCAGGAATCACTCCCGGTCGGCGCGCTGGAGCGCGCCGCGGCCGAGGTGCGAGCGCTCCGATCTGCTGTTGCTGATCGGGACCTCCGCCTTGGTGTGGCCGGCCGCCGGGCTCGGCGACGTGGCGATCGCGTCGCAGGTGCCCGTGATCGAGGTGAATCCCGAGACCACTCCTTACAGCCATCGCGTGCTTCGGGCTTCGTGGTGCCGCGGCGGTCCTGTTGCCGGCGCTGCTCGCCGGCGACACGTGACCAGGCGTCGAGCCATGCAGGTTGACCTTTGGTCCGCTGGTCCTTAGCTTGCCCCTATGCGTCCACCATCCCCATGGATGCTGCTGCTCCCTCGCCCTCACCATGAGCGCCGGAGGCTGCTCGCTCAAGCGCATGGCCGTGAACAGCGTGGCGAACAGCATCGCGGCAGGCGGCGACGTGTTCGCCCGCGACGACGACCCCGAGCTGGTGCGCGACGCTGTGCCCTTCGGCCTCAAGACCATGGAGTGCGCTGCTCGAGGTCGGTGCCCAAGCATCGCGACCTGCTGCTGGCGGCCTGCCAGGGGTACACGCAGTATGCCTACGGATTCCTCCAGCTCGATGCCGAGGAGCATCGAACTCGTCGAACTACGACGAGCGCGGTCCAGCTCAAGGCGCGCGCTCAAGCTGTTCTGCGCGCGCGCGACTGCGGTGCGCGCGCGGGCTGGAAGTGCAAGCATCGCGGCCTGGGAGCGAATCTCGGCGCCCATCCCGATTCGGCGCTCCGCGTTCTGACGCGCGAGGATCTTGCCCTCATCTATTGGACCGCCGCGGCGTGGGGCTCGGCGATCAATCTGCGGCAAGGATCGGCCCGAGCTCACCGCCGACATCGCCGTGGTCAGGGCGCTGATCGAGCGGGGCTCGCGCTCGACGAGACCTATGACCACGGAGCGCTGCACGCCGCCATGATCGTGATGGAATCGCTGCCGCCCGCGATGGGCGGATCACCCCAGCGCGCGCATCAGCACTTCCAGCGCGCGGTGGAGCTGTCGGGAGGGCTGACCCGGTGCCCTTACGTGACGCTCGCGCAGAGCGTGTCGGTGGCGGCGCAGAACCGCGCCGAGTTCCGCGACCTGCTCGACAAGGCGATCGCCATCGACCCGGATCGGGATCCTCAGCGAGCGTCTCCAGACCCTGCTCCTGCAGCGCAAGGCCCGCTCGCTGCTGGCGCGCGAGGACGATTTGTTCCTCGAGCCCGACACCACCCATGCGGAGGCACCCCGATGAGAGTCTTCGCCGCGTTGCTCGCCGTCGTGATCCTGTTGACGCCCGTCGCTCCGGCGGCCGCGCAAGCCCGGCCCCACCGTGGTGAAGCTCGCGACGCTGGTGCCCGACGGCTCGGTGTGGGACAAGGTGCTGCAAGGGCATGGGCGCGGAGTGGAGCAGCGCGACGCGGGGGCGCGTCACGCTGCGCATCTATCCGGGCGGCGTTGCCGGTGACGAGCCCGACATGGTGCGCAAGATGCGGATCGGTCAGATCCACGCGCGCGGCCCTCACCATCTGGGGCTCGTCGACGATCGACGACTCGTTCCTGCGTGTTCGGCGATCCCGATGTTCTTCGACTCCTATCCGCGAGCTGTTCGCAGGTCCGACGGCGATGGGGCCGGAGCTCCGGCGGCGGCTCGAGGCCAAGGGCTTCGTGCTCCTCAACTGGGGACACGGCGGCTGGGTGCACTTCTTCACGCAGCACGCCGGTGCAGTCGGTCGACGAGCTGAAGCAAGCTCAAGATCTTCGTGTGGGCGGGCGACGACCAGATCGGTGCAGATGTGGAAGGACGAACGGCTTCCAGCCCGGTCGCGCTCGCCGCCACCGACATCCTGCCCGGCGCTCCAGACCGGCATGATCGACGCGCTGCCGTCGCCGCCGCTCGCCGCGCAATCTGCTCCAGTGGTACCGCCAGGCGCCCAACATGGCGGACATCGGCCTCGGTCCGCTCGCCGGCGGCCTGGTGATCACCAAGAGCGCGTGGAGCAAGATCGCCCCGGCGGATCAGCGAAGCCATCCTGGTCGCCTGCAAGAAGGCCGAGGCAGCGGCTCGAGCGCGAGCATCCCGGGACAGGATTCGAGCTCGGTCGCGGAGATGAAGAAGCGCGGGCTCAATGTCGTGCCACATCCGCCCGAGAACGCCGGGCCCTGGCGGGCCACGGCGCAGAAGCTTCGCGGCGCAGATGCGACAAGGTCGTGCCGAAGGACATCCTCGACATGGCCGAGCGCGAGCGCCGACGCCTACCGCAAGCAGACGGGCGGGCACTGATCCGCCCGCGGTACCCGGAGGGCCACCCGGGAGGGCCGATCAGCGACGATCGAGCGACGGCGACGGTTCGCTTACTTCTCTGCGTGGCGACTCGTTCGCAGCGAAGCTCGCAGCTCACTCCAGTGCTGGCTAGCCTTACGTCGGAAGACCCCCGGTCGGCACGATCTGGCCTGTCGGTCGGCTCCGTCCCAACGCACCTTGCCGCGTCGCCCGCCTTCCGAACGAGCTAACAGTATCACCCGTGGCACTCGTCACCGTTATGCATGCGGACGGAAGCGACGCTCGGATCTCCCCAGGAGATCTCCAGAACGCACGGATCCTCAACGCTTTCGATCTGCAACACCGCAGTGGAATCGGAACTCCGCGCCCGGTCTACCTCGCCGACGTAGTCGAGTACGACCACACCCGCGGGAACGGCCCGATCTCCCTGGAACGGCTCGACGGCAAAGTGCGGGTCACACCGGGGCGGTGGCGATTGCCGGCAGCTTCGGCTCCAGAGTCACCCGGAGTGGAGGGTTGTCGCCTTCCTGACCTCGATCCTGGACGACCAGCTTGAGATACCCGATCACGTGCAGCTTGTACGCTCTGCAGACCGGTTGGCACGTCGCGGATCAGGAAGCGCCCCGCTGAATCTGTCGGCGCGCCGATCTTGGTCCCCAGCACGATCACGTTCGCGTAACTGAGTGGACCGTTCTCGCCGAGAGACCAGGCCGCGCAGGGTGCCACCTGACGCTCCCGCAAGGACGGGCCAAGCAAGGATTGTGAGAAGCGATTGGGCCGAGCGTCACGCTCGAGCGAAGGGCCATATCGCCTCACTTGCGAACCGGATTGTCCACCGCCATCACCAGACGCCAGCGTCCGCCGCTCTCACGACGCCAGACGTCGAGGAACACGCTGGTGTCGGGTGGCGCGCCGGCCGCCGCGAGTCGCTCGCGGACGCCGTAGGCGTGAGGCGAGATCTCCGCGCACGCGAGGCGCCGACTCCTGCGGAGTCCAGCGCGCGCGCGCCGTGTCGGCCGCGACCGCGGCGCGTATCGAGTCCCGGCCCACCGCCGGCGTCATCCCGTCGCGATTGAAGCGTGCATCCGTGGCGGCCTGCCCGGCGAGGGCCGCCGCGAAGCCGGCCTCGCTCGCGGCCTTCGCGAACGATCGCTCGGCCGCGCGCAGCTCCTGCGTGGCGGTCGCGTAGCGGTCTTCACTGGGCGCCGGGCCATGCGCCGGGCCGGCGGTGAAGGCGCCACTTCCGATTCCGGGCTCCGCCCGCTCGTGCGCGGCGCCGAGATCCACCGCCACCTTCCACGCGCCACTCGGCGCGCGCCGCCACACGGGAGACGAAGTGACCGTAGAAGCGTGCTGCTGTCCTTGGCGTCGGCCGGTGGACGGAACTCCCACGGGCCGGTCGTGTATCCGAGATCGCCGGAGGCGGCGACCTCCGCGAAGGCGCGGCTCCCACATCAACGTGGCCGCCGACCGCGGCCGGGCGCTCCACACCCGCCGGCCATTCACTGGCAGCGGCTGGAATACGACGGCGTCGTCAGCGAGGTTCGCGAGGAACGCCTCGCGCATGCCCTGCTCCACGGCCATCTCGTGCGAAGCCGCGCTCGGCCTCGACCAGCGACGAAAGCGCGTCAGGACCGGTGGCGGCAGTGGCGGCGAGCGCCAGGACGACCGGGAAGAGCGGAATCGGCACGGCGACCTCCTCGGAGTTGAGTATCCCCGGTCGAAACGCCACTCTACGACAAGTCCCACCACGCCTCACATCCACGGTCGGGTCGAGGGTCCAAGTCCCACCATTCCGGATGCGGTTCGCGGCGCTCCGAGCTACACTGTGGCGCTCACAGAACCACTTCGAGGAGGCTCCTTTCATGAGAGGCGTTCGTCCCTTGCTGCTCGGGTTCGCGCTGGCCGGCCTGGCCGCGGCCGCGCCGTCCAAGCCCGTCCTGCCGTTCATCGACGACGATTATTCCAGGGCGCTCAGCGAGGCCCGCGCGCGCAAGGTCCCGATCTTCATCGAGGCGTCCGCGCCCTGGTGACACACGTGCCGCTCGATGAAGGCGTTCGTGTTCACGGACGCCTCGCTCGCGCGGCACGCCGGACAGTTTGTCTGGCTCGCGATCGACGGTGAGAAGGCCAAGAACGCCGCGGCGGTGAAGAAGCTCAAGATCCCCGCCTACCCGACGTTCTACGTGATGGACGCTGCCACGGAGAAGATCGCCCTGCGCTGGGTCGGCGGCGCGACGGTGCCGCAGCTCCACAAGTTCTTAGACGACGGACGGATCGCGGTGAAGGGCGGTGGCTCCGAGCTGGACGCTCTGCTCGCCAGGCCGACGCCCTCTACGGGGCCGGCGAGGATTCCGCCGCGGCCGCGGCGTATCTGAAAGTCCTGGCAACCGCTCCGAAGAACTGGACCCAGTATCCGCGCGTCATGGACGCGACCCTGTTCTCGCTGTCGAGCAGCGACGCGAACGAGAAGTGCGCCGAGCTCTCGGTCGAGGCCATGGAGCGGCTGGGCAAGACCACCTCGGGAGCCAACGCGGCGCTGAGCGGACTGGGCTGCGCGCTGCGCTGCCGGCGGATCATCCGCGGCGGAAGGAATGGATCGATCTCTTCGAGGGGCCGCTGCGTCTCCATGGTGGCCGATTCGTCCGTCGCGATGTCGATCGACGATCGCTCCGGCATGTACCTGACGCTGGCCGACGCGCGCGAAGACGCCAAGGACGCGGAAGGCCGCAAGCGCACTCTCGCCGCGGACGCAGCGATGCTCGAGCGCGCCGCCGCGACGGCCCGCACGAAGGAGCAACGCGCCGTGTTCGATCCGCATCGCCTCAGCGTCTACGTGGAGCTGGGCCAGCCGGAGCGCGCCGTGCCCATGCTCGAGCAGTCGGAGCGGAATTCCTCGACGACTACAACCCGCCGGCGCGGCTCGCGATCGCGTACAACGCCATGAAGCGGTACGACCAGGCGCTCGCCGCTTCCGATCGTGCGCTGACCAAGGCGTACGGTCCGCGCAAGATGCGCCTCTACAACACCCGCGTGGACATCTACGTGGGCATGGGCGACAGCACGGCGGCGAAGCACACCCTGGAGCAGGCGATCGGCGAAGGGGAGACGCTCCCCGGAGGCGCAGCGGCCGAACGGGAGCATCGCCTCGTTCAAGAAGCGGCTCACCTCCATGGGAGGCGGCGTCCCCGCGGCGCAGAACTGAAGCGCAGGGGCTGCCGTTCCGCGGCCGCTGCGCGCGGGAGCTCGGTCGAGCGGGGGTCAGTGCCCGGTGCCGACCGGAGGCTGCGGCAGGCGGATGGCCGAGTGTCCGAGGTGGCAGCCGAGGCAGCGACTCTCCCGCCCGGGGTGCCCGCGTTGAAGCCGGCGACGTGCGCGGGGCCATGCGCCGAGACCAGCACGCGCCCTCGTGAATCGACGAGCTGCTCGAAGAGCGGCACATCCGCCGGCAATCCTCTCTCGTCGATCGAGCCATCGCTTCGGATCGGCGCCTCGCGGATGAGCACCGCGGTGTCGCGCGCGACCTCCGCGCTCACCAGCGGCACGGCGTAGAAGCGCAGCCGCGCACCGCTCACCTTGGCCACCGCGAGCTTGGCGGGAGACGCTCCCCGGAACACGCCCAGCGAGTGGTACGTGAAGTCGGTCGCGTCGCGCAGTCCGCGAGCGTGGCCGGCCGCGACGCGAAGATCTGGTCCGGCACGCCGTGAAGGTTCGGCTCGGGCTGCGTCACCACCGGCGCCGGGTCGAGCTCGAGCGTTCCGGGCAGGTCGAGCAGGAGCTGCGGGGCGAAGTGGCCTTCGGCATCCGAATAGTAGAGGCCGAAGTCGCCGCGGCCACCCGGGCTGTAGGAGAAGATCACGCGGCCGTTCGGCAGTCCGGCGGGAGAGCAGGCCGAAGGAGCGGCCAGCCCGAGCTCGCCGTAGCCATGCGCCGAGTCGGGGATCGAGGCGCCGGCGACCCGCTCGCTCCATCCCACGCGACTTGGAAAGTGCTGGATGCCGAGCGCCCCGGGTCGCGGCCACAGACCGAGGTTGAGCGCGTAGACGCCGACGGGTGTTCCGTCGGCCAGGAAGGCTGGCTGGTACGCCATCAGCGCCCGCCGCGACCCGAGATCGCCACACGCCAGGTGCGGTCCCGATTCGTCGAGCGCCACCGCCTCCCACAGGTTGACGCTGTCGCGCGGGAGCGCCGTCGCCGCGGTCGTGGTGATCCCGTCCACGGAAGCCTGGTACCGGTTGAACCACCAGCGCGCGAAGACGATCTCGTGGCGGATCGGATCGAGCGTGGGCTCTTCGGCGCCATTGCGCTCGCTGGTGATGCGTCGCGGGCGGCTCGGGGACTCCCCGGAGCGCGGCACCGCCACGACGTAGAGATTGCTCACCGGGACGTCGGCGTACTGGGCGGTGAGGCCGAAGCGCGTGCTGGCGAAGCACAGACGCCGGCCGCCGATCCAGCAGGGATCGAAGTCGTCGTACGCGTCCGTGGCGCCCCTCGTCGGAGGCGCGTGACGGCCCTCAGGCCGTGGCCGTCGAGGTCCACCACGTAGAGACGCCAGGCGCTGTCGGGAGCAGGGGTGCCCGCGAAGGCGATCGACCGGGCGTCGAAGGACACTGCGGGATCGGAGACGTCGTACAGCGTGCCCTTCGGGAGCAGCTCGCGCACGGTGCCGTTCGATTCGCGGAGCATCAGAGCGCCCTCCGGTCGCCGCCGTGCGATGCGCCGGGCCGAGTCCCGGCACCGCGCGCCGATCGCCGGGGATCGGATTTCGCGACACGAACACGATCGCGGGGATGCCGGGCGCGACCATCCGCACCGGCATCCAAACGGACGCCGGTCGCCCCGTCCGGAGCCGAAGCCGAGCACCGATCCGCTCTCGAGCGGGCGGGGTCCCGTCAAGGTCGCGGCGAGCAGCAACCACGCGACTCCCACGAGCCGGCGACTACGCAGGCTCGAGTTCGACCCGCGAGGCTCGCGCATTCCGGGATGCTACACTCGCCGGCCCGTCGCCGCAGGGAGGTCCCATGACCGAGGCACTGATCGTCTTCACCGCCTTCGCCAAGCGAGGAGGATGCCGCGCGCGTGGTGCGGGTGCTGGTCGAAGAGCGCCTGATCGCGTGCGGCAACCTGCTGCCCGGGGCGCGTTCGCTCTATCGCTGGAAGGGCGAGGTGGCCGACGAGCGGGAGACGATCGTGCTGATGAAGACCCGCAAGCAGGACTGGGCGGCGCTGATGTCCCGGCTCTCACGAGCTGCATCCCTACGACACGCCCGAGTGCGTCGCAGTGCGCATCGCCGCCGGCGCTCCCAAGTACATGGCGTGGCTCGAGGCCGTCGCTGGCGGGAGCGAGTGACACGCGACGTCCGACCGTCTGGTGCTGGGCATCGAGACGTCGTGCGACGACACGTCGGTGGCCGTGCTCGAGATCGGGAGCCCGGCTCCGTTCGCACCTCATCGCCTCCCAGGATCTCCACCGCCTCTATGGCGGCGTGGTGCCCGAGCTGGCGGCGCGCGCGCATCTCGAGCTGCTGCCGCGGCTCACGCGGCGCGCGTTGACCGAGGCCGAGGTCGCGCCCGAGGACCTCACCGGGATGGCGGTCACGCGCGCGCCGGGACTGGTGGGATCGCTCGTGGTCGGCGTCGCGTTCGCCGCGCGCGTACGCGTACGCGCTCGGGATCCCGGTGGTGGGGGTGAACCACATCGAGGCCCACCTGCACGCCGCCACGCTCGAGCACGGCGAAAGCCCGTTGCCGGCGGTGAGCCTGGTCGTGTCCGGGCGGTCACACCGAGCTGGTGGAGGTGCGAGGCTTCGGCGACTACCGCTGGCTCGGCATCCACCCGCGACGATGCGGCCGGCGAAGCCTTCGACAAGGTGGCGAAGCGGCTCGGCCTCGGCTTCCCGGGCGGGCCGCACGTCGACGGCTGGCCGCCGAGGGGAACCCCGCGGCCTTCGATTTTCCGCGGCCGATGCTCGATCGTCCCGACTTCGACTTCTCGTTCTCGGGACTCAAGACCGCGGTGGCGCTGGCGGCCGAGGCGCAGGCGAGCCGCTCCGTACCCGCGGCCGCTGCTCGCGCGATCTGTCGCGCCTCGTTCCAGGCGGCGGTGGTGGACACGCTGGCCGGCGAAGACCGTGCGCGCGCTCGAGCACGTCCAGAGCGCGGGCGCTCACGCTCGGGCGGCGGCGTGGCCTGCAATCGCGGCACTGCGCGCCCGCCTCGCCAGGGAGTGCGAAGCGCGCGGCGTCGCGCTCCGCGTTCCCACGCCCCGCCTCTGCGCCGACAACGCCGCGATGGTCGCCCTGGTCGGCGCCTGGACCCTGGTGCGGCGACGGCGCTCGGTCGTCGCTCGAGGTCGTGGCCTCGCTGGAGGAGTCGGGACTCCTCGGTCCTGATCGCGGCCCGCCTGACGGCGCCACCCGCGGACTGAGTCGCGCCACCGCGCGGCAACCCGTCATGTGCCGCTTCAAGACCCGCGAGCCCCAGCCGATGCCACCGTGTGACCTTCGGGGCGGGCCTAAGCCGCAGCCAGCCTTCGTCATGCGTTCTCGCCAAGAGGGACGGCGCCAGGTGACGCAACCAGGTCGGCATCCTGATCGCGGAGGACGAGACCAACCTGCGGGACGTGCTGCGCTTCCAGCTCGACCACCGCCGGATACGCCGTGATCGAGGCCGAGGATGGCCAGCGAGGCGATCGAGCGCGCCCGCGAGCACATGCCCGACCTCATCCTGCTCGACGTCATGATGCCTCACGTGCGACGGCTTCCAGGTGGCGCGCGAGCTGCGGCAAGTCTTTCCTCACGCCGGCACATCCCGATCATCATGCTGACCGCGAAGGCCGAGATCGAGGATCGACTGCACGGGCTTCGAGCGACGGCGCCAACGACTACATCGTGAAGCCGTGGGACGACCGCGAGCTCAATGCTGCGCGTGCGCAACGCGCTCGACTGGAGCCAGCAGCAGCGCGCGGCCAGCCCGCTCACCGGTCTGCCCGGCAACCTCTCGATCGACGAGGAGCTGGCCGCCGACTCGAGCGCCGGCGACGCCGTTCGCGCTGCTCCAGATCGACATCGACTACTTCAAGTCGTTCAACGACCACTACGGCTACGCGCGCGGCGACGACGCGATCCGCGCGGTGGCGCGCATCCTGGTCGACCAGACGCGCAGCGCCACGGCGGCTCGAGGACTTCGTCGGGCACATCGGCGGCGACGACTTCGTGGTTCATGCACGCTGCCGGACCGCGCGGAGGCGCTGGCGCGAGGACATCATCACCGATTTCGACTCGAGCCGCTGCCCGACGCTCTACGACGACGGTCGATCGGGAGCGCGGCTACATCGAGGTCGCGCAACCGCCGCCACGTGATCGAGCGCTTCCCGCTGATGACGCCTGACCATCGCGCTGGTGCGACACCGACCGCATGCCGCGTCACCCACCTGCGCGCGAGCTCAGCGACATCGCGCAGGAGCTCAAGGCGCACGGCAAGGGCATTCCCGGCAGCGTGCGTGGTGGGCGAGCGGCGCACGCGCGGACCTGCCGGATTCGGACGCCGAGCAGAACGTGGCGTGACGCGAGGGAGCCGGCCATGGACGCGGCGTCCTCAGACCCGCGGAGACCGACGCCCGGACGCGCGCGGCATCGAGCAGCTCGCCCAGGCGATGCTCGGCGCTGCGCAGCACCGCCGACGCTCGGCACCGCGTGCGCGATCGCGGCGACGTGCGCGAGCCGCGCGCTCGACGCCGCCGAGCTACCGGCTGCTGCGGCTCGATCCGCGCAGCGGCGCGCTGCGCGTGCTCGAGGCGTCCGGCGTCGAGACGCCGCTACCTCGCCGGAGGCGGGCGGGCCGGTCGAATGGGTGATGCGCCACGAGAGCGCCTGGTACGACGAGGGCGCCAGCCGAGCCGCTGACGCGCGAAGCGCTGCTGTGGACCACGGCGCCCGCGCGCGCTGGCGGCGCTTGCCGCTCGTGTCGCCGCGGGCACGCTGCTCGGCTGCCTGCTGCGTCGGCTTCGCGATCGCCGCGCCGTTCGGTCGGCGCGACGCGCTGCTCGCTCCAGACGCTGGCCGACGCGCTGGCCCTCGCGCTCGAGCGCGCCGAGCTCCATCGCAGCTGGTCGACGAGAGCGCGCGCGGCGCTCGAGCTCGAGCAGCGGCTGCGATCGGACGAGGAGTCCTCCTCGAGCCTCATGTCGGTCGTGGCGCACGAGATCCGCACGCCGCTCACGGCGATCAAGGCGTACACCGAGACGCTGCATCGACTCGCTGACGAATCCCGCACACGCCGCGCGAGCGCTTCCTCGGCATCATCAACGACGAGTGCGACCGGCTCGCGCGGCTCGTCACCGACATCCTCGACCTGTCGCGGCTCGAGGCCGGCCAGCGGCCGCTGCGCCTCGCGCGCATCGAGCTCGCAGCGCTGTGTCGACGAGGTGGTCGAGCGGCCTGGATCCACTGTCGCGCACGCCCGGCAGCTCGAGACTCGCATCGAGGTCGAGCCGGAGCTCACGGTGGAAGGCGACGCCGATCTGCTGCGGCGCCTGCTCGTCAACCTGGTCGCGAACGCGCTCAAGTTCTCGCCCGACCGGCGGTCACGTCGCCGTCCGTGCCCGGCCGCAGGGCGAGGAGTGGCTCGCGTCGCGATCGAGGACGACGGGCCGGGCATCGCGCCCGAGGATCTGCCGCACGTGTTCGAGCGCTTCTTCCGCGGGCAGCCGCCCGCGCGACGAGCGCGTCGAAGGCACCGGTCTCGGGCTCGCGATCGCGCGTGGCATCGTCGAGCTGCACGGCGGCCGCATGTGGGCGCAGTCGCTCGGCGCAGCGGCGGCAGCGCGCTTCTGCTTCGCGCTGCCGCTCACGCCAGATGGCGCTCCGCGCGCGCCGCCGCATCGCGCGCCACGTGCGCCGGTCGCCACGATCTGCGCGAGCTGTTCGAGCACACGCGTCGAGATGGTGGCGGCGACGATGGACGCCGAGATCGTGTCGCTCATGCTGGTCGACCCCGAGCGCGGCGATCTGTTCATCGCGGCGTCGCGCGGACTCGACGGCGAGCAAGCTCACCATGCGCGACGCACCGCGGTGCGCTCGGGCGTCGCGGGCTCGCGTGGCGGCCTGGGGCCGGCCGGTGCTGGTCAACAACATCGAGACCGACCGGCGCTTCCGCCGGCTCAACCATCCGCAGTACAGCACCAAGTCGCTGCTGTCGCGTGCCGCTCGAGGTCGAGGGCGAGGTGCTGGGCGTCGTCAACGTCAACAACAAGACTCTCGCGTCAGGCGTTCGACGAGAACGATCTCGCGCTGCTCACTGCGCTGGTCGAGCGCGTCGGCAGCGCGGTCGAGCGCGCCTACGCCTACCCCGGACAGCGGCGCGCGTCGTGGAAGAGGCGCACCGAGGCGATCCGCAGCATCACCCGGCTCAAGCGCGAGCGGGTTGCTCGGCGGATCGCAACGTGATCGGCCTGCGCGCGCGGTGGCGCGCGAGCTCGGCATGGGGTCCGCCGAGATCGACGGGGTCGGATACGTGGCGGCGATCCGCGACCTCGGCATGGCGCCGCTGCACGGCGACCCGCGCATCCTCGGTCCGCTCGACGAGGACGAGCGCCATGCGCTGATGCAGCACCCCGAGGTCGGCGTCGAGATGATCCGGCCGCTCGAGTACCTCGGGCTCGGTGCGCGAGCTGATCCTCGCGCACCACGAGCGCTGGGACGGCGCCGGCTATCCGCGCGGCTCTCCGCGGCAGGAGATCCCGCTGGGGGCGCGCATCCTGGCGGTCGTGGATGCCTACGAGAGCATGACCTCCGGTCGGCCGTACCGGCCGCGCGCGCAGCGCGACCGGAGGCGCTCGCCGAGCTGCGGCACGAGGCCGGACATCAGTTCGACCCCGAGTGGTGGAGGCGTTCGTGCGCGTGGTGGAGCGCCGAGCGGGTGGCCGCGTGAGTCCGACGCCGCCGGCGCGGGTCCGACGTGATGTCGAGGTGCGACTGCGCGCCGAGCTCGACCAGCGCGCGCCGCGAGCTGGGGCAGCTCAAGAAATCCGAGCCGATCGCCGCGGCGGCGCTGGAGCCGATCGAGCCGGCCGATCCGCGGCTCGAGCAGCGCATCGCCGAGCTCGAGCGCACCAAGGAACGGCTCAGCAAGCTCTACTTCGCCCAGCTCGACGAGAACCGCAAGCGCTCCGGGCGCCTGCACGCGATCTTGCGAGCGTGGTGACCGAGATCAACGCCGATCGCGACCTCGAAACCCTGGTGCAGCGCATCGCCGACACGATTCAGCGCAGCCTGGGCTTCCGCCTCGTGCTGGTGCGGCTGCGCGAGCCGGGGAGTCGCGACTCGAGCCGGTGGCGTTCGCGGGCCTCGGAGCCGCCGCGCGCGTAGGCGATCGAGCGCCGAGCCGGTGACGCTCGAAGATTTCCTGTCGTGGACACGCGACAGATTCCAGGTGAGCCGCTCGTACTTCATCGGTCACAAGCATCCGTTCAGCCGTCAGCTTCCGCGCGGATTACGTGCCGGACCTCGGCGCGTCGCGAAGAGTGGGAATGGCATGCCGAGGACGTGCTGCTCGTGCCGCTCGACCGACGCGCGCGGTGAGCCGATCGGCTACTTCTCGGTGGACGATCCGGAGGATCGCCTGGTGCCGTCGCAGGAGACGATCGAGGCTGCTCGAGGTCTTCGCCGGACACGCGGTCGTCGCCATCGAGAACGCCCGGCTCTACCGCCAGCTGGCGCAGCGCACCGGCGAGCTCGAGGAGAGCCGGACCGCCGCATGCGCGAGATGGACGAGATCAAGCGCCAGTTCGTGTCGGCGGTCTCGCACGAGCTGCGGACGCCGCTCACCGCGATGCGCGCCCACGTCGACGCGCTGGCCGCGTCCGGAATCAGGCGTTCTCTCCGGAACAGGCTCGAGACGTTCGTGCAGGTGGTGGACGAGGAGTCCCAGCGGCTCGCCCGCCTGGTGCGAGTCGGTGCTCGACGTCGGGCAGTTCGAGGCGGGCAGCCGAAGCGCGCCGCAAGCCCGTCGAGCTCTCGGAAGTCGTCGGAGGAAGCCGCGCGGAATGCTCGAGCGGATGGCCGAGACCGCGCGAGGTGGAACTCAAGGTGCTGCGAGGAGGTTGCCGATACCCACCTCGACGCGGATCGCGATCAGCTGCGTCAGCTCGTCGCTCACCTCGGAGGCAACGCCATGCAAGTTCACCTCCGCGGGTGGACAGGTCGTGATCGAGAACCGGAGGCGACGACCCGCAGCGTGACGCTCCAGGTGGAAGACACCGGCATCGGGATTCCCGGAGCACGCAGCTCGGGAAGATCTTCGATCGCTTCTACCAGAGTCGAATCCTCCCGCTGCGGCGGCCCGGAGGCGCCGGCCTCGGCCTCGCGATCTGCAAGTCGATCGTCGAATGGCACGGCGGCGAGCTGGAGCGCGTAGCAGCACGCCGGCCAGGGCTCGCGCCTTCACGCGTGATGTTGCCGCGGCACGCCGCGCCGCCGCGTCACGCTCCGACCCGCCACGGACTCTCCGAGCGCGACGCGCGACGTGCTGCGGCTCGGCCTGGAGATGGTGCAGCGAGGTCATGAACGCCCGCACCGTGTCGCCTCATGTCCTCCGAGCCTGATCGCAGCCTGCGTGATCGAAGCGGCGATCGGACTTCGATCTGCTCGATGTCGTGGCCGAGGCGCGCGCCGCGCCGGGCGCAGGAATGGCCGGATGGGTGGCCGAGCATCGTCGCCCGGTCTGCGTCGCGCGGCCCGAGGACGAATCCGGTTCCGCGCTCCGGAAGGAACCTCTATCGCACCGGTGCCTATCCTGTCGGTGCGCTCCTGGCGGCACCGAGCTTGCTCGGCGTGCTCAACGTGACCGATCCGACCAGCGGCTCGGCCGTTCCAGCTCGAGGACTGCCACCTCCTCTGATTTCGAGGGCGATCGCTCACGCCGTGTGCAGCGGCGCGTATCGCGACCAGCGCGAGCGGGCGTGGCGGTACGACCGCCGGCGCGCTGCGCACGGTGCTCGACCATGCGTCGAGAGAGCCGCGACGCGCGCCTGGACCCGCGCGGTCTGGCGCAGACGGTCCGCTTGCGCGAGTTCGGCCTCGACCTGAAGCCGAGGTCGCGCTGGTCGCGCTTCGCCGCCAGCGTGCACGACCTCGGCATGGCCGTGGTCGGCCGGAGTCGTGCACGGCGCGGCGCCGCTCACCGCCGAACAGCGCGGGCGATGGTGCAGCAGCACGTCGTGCTCGGCGGACGCGTGCTGGCGCGACTCGCGACGATGGGCGCCGACTGTACCGGCGGCCGTCTGGCGATCTGAGCGCGGTGCGCGAGATCGTGCTGCGCCATCACGAGTGGTGGGACGGCACGCGGCTACCCGCGCGCGCCTGCACGGCGACGGCATTCCCGCGCGGCGGCCGCGATGCTGCGCGGTGGTCGGACGCCTACGAGAGCATGACGGTCAACGGCCGGCCCGCGTCCGCCATGCCGCGCGAGGGCGATACCGCAGATCGCGCCGCTGCGCGGGACAGCAGTTCGATCCGCGACGGTGGTGCGAGCGCTCGAGCGGGCGCTGGCGCGGCCATGGGCCGGCACCACACGCGCACGGCCAAGCGCACGCACACCCGCCCCGAACCGAGGAGGTGAGCGACATGGCGAAGGGCAAGATCCTGGTCGTGGACGACGAGATCTACATCGTCCACATCCTGGACTTCAGTCTCGGCATGGAGGGCTACGAGGTGCTGACCGCGCTCGACGGCGAGCAGGCGCTCGAGAAGGCGCGCGCCGAGAAGCCCGATCTGATCGTGCTCGACATCATGATGCCGAAGCTCGACGGCTACGAGACCTGCAAGATGCTCAAGGCCGACGAGCGACACGCAGGACATCCCGGTGATCCTGCTGTCGGCGAAGGGCCGCAACGTGGACCAGAAGATCGGCTTCGAGGTCGGCGCGGACGACTACATCACCAAGCCGTTCAGCCCGCGCAAGCTGGTCGAGCGCATCAACGCCATCCTCGGCCAGACCAGTCCAGCAGCGCATGCAGAGCGTAGCTGCCACGCCTCCGGCGATCACTCCGCACGCGCCGATCTGGGGCCGCTCGACGTCGCGTCGCCCGCGCGTGCGCGCCGCGGCCGCGATCGCTGCCTCGGAGCCACGCCCCGCCTCCCTCTCGGCGCTAGATTGTGCCCTGCGCGCTTGCTCAGGTCGCCTGCGCGCTGCCGCGTCCGCCAGACTTTCGCTTCATCGCGTTCCCGAGCCGCTCCTGCAGCCGCGTGCGCCTTCGGCGTGCAGGTCCAGGTGCCGTTCCGCGGTCGCGCGCGCGCGCGGACTTCGTCGTCGGCGCTGGCGGCGCGAGCCGCGCGAGCGTGCGTCGAGCACAGCTGGCGCCGGTGTTCCGCCGGCATGCTTCGACGGCGCACCTGCTCGGCGCTCACGCACTGGGTCGCCGACGTACTACCTGGCGCCGCTGGGGCGAGGTGCTCGGCGGCGGCGCTGCCCGGGGCGGCGAAGGGCTCGCGAAGAGCCGTGGCCGCAGGCAGGCGCGTCGAGGATCCCGTGCTCGCCGCGCCGCTCCCCGATCGCTTCACGCTGACGCCGAGCAGCAGGCGGCGGTGGGCGCGGTCGAGCGCGCCGTGGACGCCGGTGGCTTCGCTCCCATGCTGCTCCACGGCGTCACCGCCAGCGGCAAGACCGAGGTCTACCTGCGCGGCGGCGCGCCGCGGCGCGCGAGGCGGCGGGCAGACGCTGGTGCTGGTCCCCGAGGTGGCGCTCGCGTCGCAGGTGGTGGCGGCGTTCCAGCGGCGCTTCGGCGATCGCGTCGGCGTGCTCCATTCGCTATCTCGGCGCGTGCGGAGCGCCGCCGCAACTGGGAGCTGGCGCGGCGCGGCGCGCTCGACGTGGTGGTCGGGCGCGCGCTCGGCCGTGTTCGCGCCGCTGCCCGGCTGCAAGCTGATCGTCGTCGACGAGGAGCACGAGCCGGCCTACAAGCAGAGCGAGCAGCTCGCGCTACCACGGCCGCGACGTGGCGGTGCGGCGCGCGCAGATGCTCGGCGATGCCGGTGGTGCTGGGCTCGGCGACGCCGAGCCTCGAGTCACTCGCGAACGCGCGCGCGGCACGTTACGCCCGCTGCTGCTGCCGCAGCGCGTGGACCGGCGGCGCCATGCCGCGCGTGCGACATCGTGGACCTGCGCCGCGAGGGCAGCGGTCCGGGCCTGCTGTCGTCGCCGCTCCGCGCGGCGATCGCGCGAGCGGCTCGAGCGCGGCGAGCAGGCGCTGCTGTTCCTCAACCGCCGCGGTCACTCGCATCACACCCAGTGCCGCGGCGTGCGGGCTACGTGCCCGAGTGCCCGCGCTGCGACATCGCGCTCACGCTGCACGTCGAGCCGCGCGAGCTGGCGCTGTCCACTACTGCGATCACCACCAGCGCGAGCCGAGTGCCCGAGCGTGCGGCGGCCGCGCTGCTGCCGCTTACGCGGGCGCCGGCACGCAGCGCGCCGAGCGCGAGCTGGCCGGCGCTTTCCCGGGCGCGCGCGTGCTGCGGCTCGATGCTCGACGTGGCGCGCGTGAGCGCGGGCGTCCGGCGCGATCGCTCGCCGACTTCGCGCGCGGCGAAGGCGACATCCTGCTCGGCACCCAGATGATCGCGAAGGGGCTCGACTTCCCGCGCGTGACGCTGGTGGGCGTGCTGGACGCCGACGTGGCGCTCCACCTGCCCGACTTCCGCGCCGCCGAGCGAACGTTCCAGCTGCTGCGTCCAGGTCGTCGGACGCGCCGGCCGCGGCCAGGATCCCGGCGAGGTGCTGGTGCAGACCTGCACGCCGGATCATCCCGGCTGATGCGTCGCCGCGCTGCGCCACGAAGCGCGAGCGGCGTTCATCGAAGCGCGAGCTGGCCGAGCGACGCGAGGCGCGGCTACCCGCCGTTCACGCGCCTGGTGACGCTGCGTGCTCGACGGCGCCCGACGCGAGCGGCGGTCGAGCGGGCCGCCGACGGCGTGCCTCGCGGCGATCGCGCGGCGAGGCGCGAGGCCCGCTCAGTGACCGTGCTGGGCCCCGCGCCCGCAGGCGCTGGCCAGCCTGCGCGGCCGCTACCGCTGGCATCGTGCTGCTCAAGGGGCCGCGGCGCCGCCGCGTGCTGTCGCCGCGCCGCGGACTCGGCTGGGCCGAGACCGAGGCGCGCCCTGCCGCGGTGCGCGTGCATGGCCGACGTGGATCCGATCGAGGTGCTGTGAGCGGTGCGCGGCGTGCCGAGTGCGCCCCAGAGCGCAGCAGGAGCCGCGACACCGGCGCCTCCAGGTCTCGACCCCGGCACCCGGCGCTTCACGCAGACCGCTCCTGCTTGACGGCGCCGCGCTTACGGGTCAAGCACCCGAGAACGCTTCCGACCTCCGCCCTTCGCGGCGGCGAGTGGCACCATTCCCGCAATCTGGAATAGTCACATGACCGACCCAGCCGACGCCACAACGGCCACCGGGGCTGCTCCCGACTGGCCGCATCGCCGCGCCCATCCGGCGCGGTCGACGCTCACCTCTCGAGAGGTGCGCGAGGATCCGCGCGTGCGTGCGTACATCAACGCACGCGGACGACGTCTGGCACAGATCGGCTACACCGAGCACGGCGAGCGCCACGTCGGGCTGGTCGCCGCACATCGCCTTCAACATCGCTCAAGCGCCTCGGCCATCCCGAGCGCGACGCGCGAGCTGGCCGCGATCGCCGGCTACCTGCACGACATCGGCAACGCGCGTGAACCGCGACCACCACGCGCAGACCGGCGCCGTCATGGCGATGCAGCTGCTGATGCGACATGGGCATGCCGGACGCGGAGATCGCTCACGCGTGATCGGCGCGATCGGCAACCACCACGAGAACGACGGCGACCCGGTGAGCGCGGTGGCCGCGGCGCGTGATCCTCGCCGACAAGAGCGACGTGCACCGCACGCGCGTGCGCAACCCCGACATGATCAAGTTCGACATCCACGACCGCGTGAACTACGCGGTCGAGAAGAGCTTCCTCAACGTGGACGAGGACCGAAGCAGCATCACGCTCGAGCTCACCGATCGACACCGCCATCTCGCAGGTCATGGAGTACTTCGAGATCTTCATGACGCGCATGCTCGCGTCGCCGCAAGGCGGCGAAGTTCCTGGGGACGCCGTTCGGCCTGACGCGTGAACGGCAACCGCGCTGACCTGACGGAGGACGCACGTGAAGCCCGACGCCTCGACCCTGCGTCGTGCGTTCGCGCGTCACCGCCTGGCGGCGGCGCGTCGCTGGCGCGGGCGCCGCGCGAAGCGCGCAACCCGCATTGCGCGGGCGGCATCCAGTACGTCGTCCAGGCGATGCGCGACAAGGACAAGGGCAACATGGAGGACTACACAGCGCGAGATCAACAAGGCGGTCCAGCAGCTCGAGCAGTGCGCGCACCGAGGATCCCGAACGACTTCGAGGCGATCGGCTATCCCGGGCTGGGCGCTACGCCGAGGTCGACAGCATGTGGCCCGGCGGGCAAGGCGTTCGACGCGGCGATCAAGGGCCTCGAGGTCAAGGACCCGAAGAAGAAGGACGTGGGCGATCAGCAACCGCAACTCCTACTGGGCGAAGGCGTTCAACGACGGCATCGCGCAAGATCCGCGCCGCGCAGACGGCCTATCCCGAGTACTTCAAGAAGACCCGACGAGCGACGCCGACAAGAGCGCCAAGGCCGAGGCGGAAGAGAGCTACGCACGGCGGCGCTGAGCCCGACATCACGCGCGCTGCTGCTCCGGCCCGGCGACCGCCAGACCATCCGCAACCTGGGCTCGGTGTACGCGCTGACCTGGGCGACTATCAGAAGGCCGAGGTCAGTCCTGCGCGAAGGCCTCAACGTCGCCCCGACCGACACCATGCTGCTAGCACGTCGGTCAAGATGGTGCGCGCCGAACTACGCGAACCAGCTGGCCGACGGACAAGAAGTACGACGAGGCGATCGCCTTCTTCGGCGAGCTGGTCAAGGCCGAGCCGAACAACGCCGACCTCTGGCTCTCGCAGGCCGACGCGCTACTTCCGCGCGCGCCCAGAGCGAGCCGAGCGGCGACGCGCGCAAGGCCGGACTTCAAGCTCGCGGGCGACGAGCTACGCGAAGGCTGCGAGCTGCGAGCCCGACGACGCCGACCTGGCGTTCAACGCGGCGCTCGCGCTACCAGAACGCGGCAGATGTGGGCAGAAGTCCGCGGCGATGTGGCAGCAGGCGCTCAAGCTGCGCCCGGACGACGCCGACGCGTTCTCGTCGCTCGGGCGTCGTGCCGGGTCGAGCTCGAGGCAGTCCGACGAGGCGATCGTCAGATGCTGCACAGCGCCGTGAACCTGCAAGCCGCAGGACAAGATCCTACCATCGCCAGCTCGGCGCCATCTACACCAAGGCCGGCAACAACGCGCAAGGCACCGAGGAGCTGATGGTGTACCTGGCCATGCAGAACGGCCAGCCGGTGGCCGACGCCGCGGCGGCCGCCAAGGCGGCCAAGCAGGGACCGCGACGCGCGCAAGACGCTCGCGAGCGATGGCGCGCCCGACCAGATCTATCGCTGGGAGGTCGGACAAGCAGAAGTACGAGACCTGGTTCTACTGGGCCAAGAAGCGCGCGTACACCTTCGCCAGCAGCAGCGGCAGCTCGACCGCAAGTCGGACTGGAGCACGCCCGACGCCAAGTCGTCGGCGAGCAAGCAGAAGCGCCGGACGCCGGTCCGAGCGGCCGCGGCGATGAGCCACGCGTGACCGACTCGACAGCGGCCCGATCGCGGTCCTCGGGCTTCGGCAACCAGGGCGAAGCGCAGGCGCTCAACCTGCGCGACGCGGGCGTGCGCGGTGGTGGTCGGCGCGCGCCGGGCGGCGCGCGGCGAAGCGCGCGCGCGCGCTCACGGGTTTCGAGACGCTCGCCGCTCGCCGAGGCGGCCGCGGCGCGCGCGGATCGTGCGCGGTGCTGCTGCCCGACGAGGTGACTCCCGACGCTGTGGCCGAGCTGATCGCGGCGCGGCTCGGGCGGATGCCGGCGTCGTGTTCGCGCACGGCTTCAACCTGCTCTACGGCGGCTCTGCGCTTCCCCGCGCGGCGCCGACGTGGTGCTGGTCTCGCCCACCGGCCCGGGACGCGATGCTGCGCGAGGTGTATCGCGCGCGGCGCAGGACTCCCGGCCTACCTCGCCGTGCACCGCGATGCGTCGGGAACGCCTGGGATCTGGCCGAGCGCTACGCGACGGCGCTGGGCTGCGGCGCGCGCCCGGCTGTGGCGCACCACGGTGCGCGAGGAGACCGAGGTCGATCTGTTCGGCGAGCAGGCGGTGCTGTGCGGCGGCATGAACGCGCTCGTGACCGCGGCCTTCGAGGCGCTGGTCGCGAGCGGCTACTCGCCCGGAGATCGCCTACCTCGAGTGCGTCCACCAGCTCAAGTACCTCGCCGACCTGCTGCACGAGCGCGGCGTCGCCGGGATGCGCGCGCGGGATCAGCGGCACGGCCCTGTTCGGCGATCTCACCCGCGGTCCACGGGTGATCGGAGCCGCAGGCTCGCGCCGCGATGGCGACGCCTGCTCGAGGAGATCCGCTCGGGCGCCTTCGCCCGTGAGTGGGCCGCGGAGATGGCGGCGGCCGGCCGAGCTCGACGCGCAGGCTGGCCGCGCGGCGCGCCATCCCGATCGAGGCGGGCGCGCCCGTGCGCACGAGCCGCCGGGGGCAGATCCCGAGCGAGCCGAGCCGCGAGTGGCCCTGACGGCCTGAGAATCGCGCAACGCCTTGTCCAAAAACTGATTGACAGGTTTTCGAGCGAGGTTGCTAGCCTGCCGGCCAACGTGCTGGCCAGTCCGGAGCGCGGATCGCTCCAGTCACGTGCGGCAGCAGGAGGGCGAGATGACCAAGGCGGATATCGTGGATCAGATTGCCGAGCGGACCGGCCTGACCAAGAAGGACGTGGCCGAGACCGTGGACAACGTTCCTCAACGCGGTGGCGCGCGCTCTCGCCAACGGCCACCACATCGAGATCCGCGGCTTCGGCACGTTCCGGGTCAAGGACCGCAAGTCGCGCATCGCCCGCAATCCGCGCACCGGCGAGGCGGTGCCGGTGCCGCCGCGCAAGGTCCCGGTGTTCAAGGTGTCCAAGGAGCTCAAGGACATGGTGGCGCAGGGCTGATCGGACCGCACCCTTCCGTGTGAAGCCCGTTTCTCGGGCCCGCGCCGCCGCAGCAGCACCGACCATTCCGCCGGAATGGTGGCTTCCGATTTGCCTTCGCCGCGGCCGCCGCCACCATCGCGTTCCGAACTCGCTCCACTATGGCTTCGCCCGGGACGCCTTCACCTCGGCTGATGCGCGTAGCGCGGGCTGATCCCACACCACCGGCTGCAGGCGCACCATTTCGTACGACGTCTACTTCCGGGTGATGGATGCGCCTTCGGGCTCGATCCGCTTCCCTATCGGGTGGTGGGTCTCCTGCTCCATGCGGCGAACGCGGTGCTGCTCGCGCTGCTCGGGCTGAGACATCGGCTCTCCCGCGCCGCCACTTTCGCGGCGGCGATGTTCTTCGCCGCGCACAACGCGCAGCTTCGACACGCTGTTCGCGATCGCCAGCATCAGCGAGCTGCTCGCCGCGACGTTCGTGCTGCTCGCCCTGTGGATCGCGCTGTCGCCCCGCGGGGCCCTGCCGCGCCGGCCCGCGCGCGAGATCGGAGTCACGCTCGCCTTCGGCCGCGTGGCCCTGAGCTCAGCATAGGAGACCGCATGGTATAACCGCGTTCCCGGCCAGTGCCGTGGTCTGGTCGGACGCCTCCTCTGGCCTCCGACGCCGCGCGCCGCGCGGTGGATCCCGTGCGCAATCCTCGCCGCGTGGATCTATCTGGTGGTGTGCCTGGATCACCGACCCGGCTCGGAAGCTTCCCATGCGCCCGCGCGGCGCCCAGCGCAATGACGGAGCTTTTCGCAAACTGGGGCTGGGGCTGCGTCGGGCCGCATGGGCCAGATGCATTTCAGGCCCGGTCGGTCCACCCTCTTCAACTTCCAGGCCTCCGACCCGCATCGATCGCATCAGCGCTCCCATCCCGAAGGCTGGATCGTGACGGCGGCGGCCATCGTGACGCTCGAGCCTCCTGATCTCGCTGGGATCGCGTCGCGCCCACCGCATCGAGTCCCCAGCGTCCGGCGGCGGCGATCGGAGCGGCGCGACCTGACATCTGCGTCTTCATCGCGCCGGCTGCCGCTGCTCACCCACTCGTTCCATCTCTACCTCTCTATCTTCCGCTCACCGGATTCTCGATGGATGCTCGCGGCCGCGTGGGGACGCGGTGGCGGCGCGCCGAGCGCGATGGATCGCTCCGGGTTGCTCGGCGTTGGCATGGCCCGGGCAGTAAGGTGCGCTGATCGTCCTGTGCGATGGAAGAGGCGCTGACGATGCGCGGACGGCAGGTCCGCGTTCATGGGCCTGGCTGCGCCGACGTGACGGCCAGGGCGCGTGGATCAGCTGGGCCTCGCGCGACGCGACTGCCCGTTGCCTGACACTCTCGCGATGCTCGGACCCGATGCCATAGAGCCCACCGACTCGCCCTGACACCACCTCCGCGTGGGAGCGTTCCTGTTCACCATCGCGCGTCGCGGGCGTCGCCTTGAACGAAGGCAACCGGGGCGCGGCACTTCCCGCGCGTCAAGATGGTGCCTCTTCGGCGACCTGGGTCCGTGCGCTGACCCAGTCCGGACGCGGTGGTGTCCAGCTATGAAGGAAACGTGCTGCGCGACCCACGGCGTGGCTCTACTTGAGGCGCGCACAGGCCGAATGGGACGCCGGTCGCGTGCCAGGGGGCAAGGGCGGGCGGCGATGAACTGGTCAGCCGACGCCGCGTCGGCGCGGCGCTGGTCGGCCCAGAGCGCGAGCCGGTGGAGAGACGAGTGGCCTGGAGGGGAACCCGCCGGCAGGCGCAGGCCGGGCGTTTCGAGCGCCGAGAACAGCACTGCGCGGGCGTACGAGTCGGGCGATCCAGGTCCGCGCAGCGACGCGCTCCGGGCTACGTCGCCGCCCCCGGCAGAATCGAGGAGCTGGCCTCATTAGGTTTCGGCTGTTCCTGAGGAGCACGAGCCGCAGGAGCCGAACCGCCGCCGATCGCCACGCGGCAGCTGCGCCACGCGTAGGTCGTGCGCCAGGCGCGTTTCCGAGCAGACCTGTCTGGCCTGCGGCGACACCTCTTCGGGCACGCACCAGGCCGGTCGAAGTGAGCTGAGCTGTGAGCGCGCGTTTCGAGGCGTCGAATCCGACCGGCAGCGCTGCAAACTCGCCTGAACAACACGGCGCCGGTGAAGAACAGTATGCCCAGATCCATGAGCAGGGGCAGACACGCCCTGGAATGCGGAAGATGAACCGGATGAAGAACAGCGGGAATGCCAGCATGCTGCCGAGCCCGCCACCGGAGCGACGGCGCTCCGGATCCGGAGCGGCGCGTAGCCCTCGGCGTGCTGCAGCACGTGGCCGACCTGCGTGCGCTGCGACCGCGATCGATGGCGATCGAGCTCGTCCTGATAGTTCGACTCGAAAGTCGCACCTTCTGGCGCGGGATCGTAGTGGTCGCTCAGCACCGCCGCCACACCGGTTCCACCGCGACGTCGGTGACTCCGCTGGCGACTCATGATGGCGAGCGCGATCTCGCGCCCGGTGCGGCGGTTGCTCGCCGGCACTTCGGAGTACTTGCGGTAGGTGGACTGGACCTTCCACTGCGCCCAGAACGCGAAGATCAAGGCGGGATGAGCAGCGAGGAAGGTGATCGCCGAAGAACATCTCTGAGCCTCCTGGACGCCGGCCTCCGCCACCGCGGCAGGGGCTCGGACGGAATGCTGTAGATGCGGCGTGGACCCCTCGCTCCGGTGCGTCGAATCGGATCGGAGGTCGAGCGGACCGAATGTTGGACGAGCAGGGAAGGCCAGTTGTCAAGCGGGTGTCAGAGGTGGCGCGACACTGCGCGGGCGGCGAATCCTCCGCTCGCATACACTGCCGTGGTCCGTACGCCCCCAGAGAGTGAGGAACGCCGCCGTGAGCGAGGTGGTCGGATCTGAGGAGCTGACCACCGTCACACGCCCCACGCCCGCCATGCGCCGCGCCATCGCCGAGGCGGCGGTGGGGACGACGTCTTCGGCGACGACCCGACCGTGATCGAGCTCGAGCGCCGCGCTCGCCGAGCTCTGCGGAAAGGAAGCGTCCGTCTGCGTGCCGAGCGGCACCATGGGCAATCAGCTCGCGATCCATCGTCACGCCGCGCCCGAGCGAGGAGGTGCTGCTCGAGCGCGAGTCGCACGTCTTCCTGTACGAACAGGGCGGGCGTCTCCGCTGACCTCGGCTGCATGCGCGAAGGTGGTGACGCACGCGAGCGCGGCGTGATCACGCCCGCGTATCCTCGAGGCGTCGATCGAGGACCACGAGGACGATCACGTCGCCCGGCTCGCGTGGTGTGCAGCGAGAACACCCACAACGCGCACGGCGGCGTGATCGTGCGCGCTCGAGTCGCTGCGAGGCGCTGGCGCAGGCGGCGCGCGCGCGCAGCGTGCGCATCCACTCGACGGCGCGCGGCTGCTGGAACGCGAGCGTCGCCACCGGCGTGCCGATCCGCGAATGGGCCGCGACCGCCGACACGCTCATGATGATGCTTCTCGAAGGGGCTGGGCGCCCCGGTGGGGTCGATCCCGGCCGGCGGCACGCTGACCGATCCGCCGCGCGCGGCGGGTGCGCAAGCGCTGGGGCGGCGGCATGCGTCAGGTGGGCATTCGCTGCCGCCGCGTGCCTCCATGCGCCTCGACCACCACGTCGACCGCCTCGCCGACGACCATCAGCGCGCTCGCGCGCTGCGCCGACGCGGCTGCGCGGCACACCGGGCCTGCGGGTCAGCCGCGCCGGAGACCAACATCGTCATGCTCTGACCTCGAGCACCTGAGCCTCGAGCGTGATCGGCGATCGACCGGCACTCGACGCGCCGCGGCGTGCTGCATGCTGCCGTTCGGTCCGCGGCGACTCCGCGCCATCACTCACCTCGACGTCGACGACGCCGGGGTCGCGCAGCGGCGGCCGCGATCCGGAGCGTGGTCGAAGAGCGGATCGGCGCGACCGGCGTCGAGATTCTGAGCGCACGTCTGGGAGGATCGGTGGACGACGATCCCATGCGCGTGATAGCTTCCCGCGGCTCCCATGAGCGGTCTCGGCAACGTCGAGGGCGGAGGAAGAACGTGTCGCACCCCGTCCCGGCCCCGCCAGCGGAGGTACCTCTATCTGGTGGCCACGCCGATCGGCAACCTCGAGGACATCATCGTCAGCGGCGCGCTGCGCGTCCTGGGCGAGGTGCAGGTGGTCGCGGCCGAGGACACTCGCCGCACGCGCCGGTTGCTCGACCATTTCCGGGCTCTCGACGCCGGTGGTGAGCCTGTTCGAGCACAACGAGCGGGCGCGCGATCCCGGATCTGGTCGAGCGGCTGCGGCGTGGCGAATCGCTGGCGCTGGTGACCGACGCCGGATCTCGCCGGGGATGGCGGATCCCGGGCTATCCGTCTGGTGCGCGCGGCCATCGACGCGGGCGTGGCGGTCGAGAGCGTGCCCGGGCCGAGCGCGGTGATCGCGGCGCTCCAGGTGAGCGGCCTTCCCACCGACGCATTCACCTTCGTGGGATTCCTGCCGGCCAAGGCGCGGCGCGCGGCGCCGCTGGCTCGGACGCTGGCGCGAGCGTCGCGAGACCGTGGTGGCGTTCGAGGCGCCGCACCGTATCGAGGCGTGCGCTCGCCGATCTCGAGGCGGTGTGGGGGAGCGGCCGATCGCTGCTGGCGCGCGAGCTGACCAAGGTGTCACGAGCAGGTGCTGCGCGGGGCCGCGCGCGCGAAGTGCGCGAGCGCTGACCGCCGAGAAGCGGCGTGGCGAGATGGTGCTGGTGCTCGTCGTCTCGGTCGCTGACGCCGGGCGACGACGCCGACGACGAGGGGGCGAGGCATCGTGACGACGCGGGTCTGCAGGCCACCGCCGCCGCGCGGTGCGTGGCGCCATCGAAGGCAGCGGCGCCTAGCGCGCATCGCGCATCTGGCGCTCGAGCCTGGTTGACCGGCGCTCGCTGGCTCGACTCCGCGCCGGACCACCGACGCGGTGACCATGTCGGGCTTGCTGCTCAGCCTCACCGCGGCGCTCGCGTTCTTCGAAGGCTACTTCCCGCTCGGCGCGCTGCTGGTGGCGCTGGCCGGGCCTCTGCGACCTGCTCGACGGCGAGCTGGCGCGCCGCTCGGGATCCGGTCGCGCTTCGGCGCGTTCCTCGACTCGACGCTCGACCGCCTGTCCGACGGGCTGGTGCTGGCCGGGATCGCCGGGCTTCTATCATGGTGCAGCCTCGACGGAGCTGGTCCTCGAGCCGTCGCAGGCGGTGGTCGAGATCTCCCGCGGGCTCGAGCCGCGCACCTGGGCCGTGGTGGCGCTCACCGCCGTGCTGGCGCTGGTGGGGTCGTTCATGGTGTCCTACACGCGCGCGCGCGCCGAGGGGCTCGGCCTCGAGTGTCAGGGTCGGCTGGTTCGAGCGGCCCGAGCGGCATGGTGCTGATCATCGTGGCGGGGGCTGTTCGGTGTCGGGCCGAGTGATGTCCGTCGCCCTGATCCTGCTCGCCGTGCTCTCGTTCGCCACCGCCATCCAGCGCGTGGTCGCACATCTGGAAACTCACCCGCGGAGCGGGTCTCGATTCGTGAGGAGGTCGAGGCCATGGCCATGGGCAAGGTTCGCGTGGCGATCATCGGCGTGGGCAACTGCGCCTCGTCGTTCGTCCAGGGACTCCACTACTACCGGAACGCCAAGGATCCGGCGACCGCGTCCCGGGACTCATGCACGTGAACCTCGGCGGCTACCACATCCGTGACGTCGAGATCTCGGCGGCGATCGACATCGACAAGAACAAGGTCGGCAAGGACCTGTCCGAGGCGATCGTCACCTGGCCGAACAACACGCTCGTGTTCGCCAAGGTGCCGCGCACCGGCATCACGGTGCAGCGCGGCATGACCCACGACGGGCTCGGCAAGTACCTGTCCAAGATCATCCAGAAGGCGCCGGGCTCGACGGTGGACATCGTGCAAGCTGCTGCGCGACACCGGCACCGACGTGGTGGTGAACTACCTGCCGGTCGGGTCCGAAGAGGCCACCAAGTGGTACGTCGAGCAGGTGCTCGAGGCCGGCTGCGCGTTCGTGAACTGCATCCCGGTGTTCATCGCGCGCGAGAACGTACTGGCAGCAGCGCTTCGAGAAGAAGGGCCTGCCGGTGATCGGCGACGACATCAAGTCGCAGGTCGGCGCCACCATCACGCACCGCGTGCTGGCGCAGCCTGTTCGTGCGACCGCGGCGTGCGCATCGACCGCACGTACCAGCTCAACTTCGGCGGCAACACCGACTTCCTCAACATGCTCGAGCGCGAGCGCCTCGAGTCGAAGAAGATCTCCAAGACCACGCGCGGTCACCAGCATCATTCCCGTATGCGATCGCCGAGGACGACGTGCACGTCGGGCCGAGCGACTACGTGCCGTGGCTCAAGGATCGCAAGTGGTGCCACATCCGGATGGAAGGCACCACCTTCGGCGACGTGCCGCTCAACCTCGAGCTGAAGCTCGAGGTGTGGGACTCGCCGAACTCGGCGGGAGTGGTGATCGACGCCGTGCGCTGCGCGAAGCTCGGGCTCGACCACGGGCTCGACGGGGCGCTGGTGGCGCCGTCGGCCTACTTCAAGAAGTCGCCGCCGGTCCAGGTGCCCGACGACTCGGGCGCGCGAGCTGACCGAGGCGTTCATTCGCAACCCGCGCGGCTCGCACGCTGAGAATGTGGCGCTGGTGGCGGCGCGGGCGCCCTCGCTGAACGGCAAGCCCGCAGCACGCGCGGCCGGGCCGAGCGCTCGGCCCCGGCGCGCAAGCGGAGCCGCGCCAAGCGCGGCAAGCGCGGCACCGCGGCCCGCGCGTCACGGACGGTCAAGGCGCGCGCTGATCGTCCGGCGAGTCGATCCACGGCCGCCGCAGGGAACCCATGTCGGGCTGGTTCGTGACCTTTGAAGGCGTGGACGGCTCGGGCAAGTCCACCCAGCTCGCCCGTGTCGCCGCGCGCCTCGCCGCTTTGGGTCTCGATCCGGTCCTGACCCGCGAGCCCGGCGGGACGCCGCTCGCCGAGGCATCCGCGCGGTGCTGCTCGATCCCGCGGGCCGCCCGGGATCCGCTCGCCGAGGCTCATCTGATCGAGGCGGCGCGCGTGGATCTCGTTGCGCACGTGATCGCCCCCGCGCTCGCCGCCGGACGCATGGTGCTGTGCGACCGTCACGCCGACTCGACGATCGCCTACCAGGGCTTCGGCCGGGGCCTCGACGTGGAGATGCTGCGCTCCTGGAATCGCGCCGCCACCTCCGGGCTCACTCCGGATCTCACGCTGCTCTACGACCTCGATCCCGCCGCGGGGCTCGAGCGCCGGGCCGCGGCCGCCGAGGGCTCGAACCGCATCGATCGCGAGCCGCTCGATTTCCACCTGCGGGTGCGCCGCGGCTTTCCTGGACCTGGCGCGACACGAGCCCGATCGGATCGTCGTGATCGACGCCTCGGGCGATCCCCGGGAGATCGAAGAGCGCTCCTGGAGCGCCATCGGTCGCATCTTAGAGCCTGAGTGGGATCGCGGCCGATAACCCTCGAGTGGGGACCTTAAGCCCACGGGGGCTGTGCTATAGTCGGTTCCTTGCTCGCACTCCACCGGGCCGCCTGGAGGACGTCTTGATCCGTCGCAATCTCGGGCTGGCCGCCCTGCTGATCACCCTCTTCACGATCGGCTGGTGGGTGGGCCGCTCCAGCGCCACCGCGCCGGACGACCTCTATGCCAACGTCGATTCATTCGTCGAGGTCCTCCAGCGGGTCGAGCAGGCATATGTCGACCCGGTGGAGCCGCGCAAGCTCATCGAGGGCGGGATCAAGGGGATGCTCCACGACCTCGACCCGTACTCCCAGTACCTCGACGAGCGTTCGTGGGAGAACCTCAAAGCCACCACGCACGGGAGCTTCGGCGGCATCGGCATCTCGGTCGCCGTGCGTGACAACTACCCGACCGTGATCTCGCCCATCGAAGGCAGCCCGGCCTGGACGCTCGGCATCCGCCCGGGTGACGTGATCGTCAAGATCGATGGCGCCTCCAGCGCGGGCCTCGCGGTGGACGAAGTGGCCAACGCGCCTGCGCGGACCCGCCGGCACGAAGGTGCAGATCACCGTGCATCGCGAAGGCGAAACGGACGACCAGGACTACACGGTGGAGCGCAAGATCATCGTGACCAAGGCGGTGCCTTACGCCTTCATGGCCGAGACCACACCGGATACCTGCGGCTCGCCAACTTCTCGGAGAACTCGGGCGCCGAGGTGCGCGCTGCGATGGACAAGCTGCGGGTCGCGGGCGCGAACCGCCTGGTGCTGGATCTGCGTGCGAATCCCGGCGGCCTGCTGGATCAGGCGGTGGACGTCGTCGAGCAGCTGGTGAAGCCCAACACGCTGGTGGTCTACACGCGCGGCCGGGGCGAAGGGCCAGGACAACCGCTACTACTCCTCCGAGCGCCGTCCGCAGCTCGACTGGCCGGTGGTGGTGCTGGTCGATCCGGCGACCGCGTCGGCCTCCGAGATCGTGGCGGGCGCGCTGCAGGATCTGGATCGCGCACTGGTGGTGGGCGAGACGTCGTTCGGCAAGGGATCGGTCCAGAGCGTCTTCCCGCTGCGCGGACGCAACGCCGCTCTCAAGCTCACCACGGCCAAGTACTACACGCCGTCGGGGCGCTCGATCCACCAGCTCGTCGCATCCTGAGCTGGTCGCCGACGAGCGCGACGATCAGGAGCGACGACACGCCGAAACCCCGGCGCCCGCGGATCCGACACCGCCCAAGCCGTATCGGACCTCGACCGGGCGCATCGTGTACGGCGGCGGCGGCATCGTGCCCGACCTCAAGGTGGTGCAGGACTCTCTGCCTCCGCTCACGCGCCGCATCGAGACGCGCGGGCTCCCGTTCCGCTTCGCCAACCGCTGGGTGAACCACGCACCCGAACGCCAAGCTCGGCCCGTGCGGACGAGCCGATGCGCCGCGAGTTCAGGCGTTCCTGGTCGCCGAGAAGATCGGATCAGCCGGCCGAGCTCGCGGCCGAGCAGGCGCTCCTCGATCGCGCACTGCGGCGCGAGCTGGCGCGGCGCATCTCCGGAGACGCGGCGGCGGCGCGCGTGGCGCTCGACGGCGATCCGGTCTACGAGCAGGCGCTCGACATCCTGGCGCGCGGCCCGCACGCCCCGGGAGGTGTTCACCATCGCTGCCGCCAACGGGGCCAAGAGCGGCGTCACGACCCACTGAAGTCCCGATGGCCACGGCTTACCTGTGCGACTTCGACGGCACGGTCTCGCCCCATGACATCGGCGCGTCCCTGGTGCGCCGCTACACGCGGGGGCGTGAGCACGAGCTGCACCAAGCGCTCGCGCGCTGGAAGGCCGGCGAGATCGGACACCGCGAGCTCACCGAGATGGAGTGCCGCGGTATGACCGTCACGCGCGATGAAGCCCTGGGGTTCACGGTTGAGTTCAGCCTCGATCCCGAGTTCGCGCCGTTCGTCGCGCGCGTGCACGCGCGCGGGGATCGAGGTGATGGTGGTGAGTGAAGGCTTCGATTTCTACATCGAGCAGCAGCTCGACGCGGCTGGCCTCAGGGACGATGCCCTGGGCGAGCCAACCACGCGCGTTTCGAAGGAGAGACGTCTGGTGCCCGAGTTCCCTCACCACGATCCGAGCTGCCGCGGTGCGGCAACTGCAAGGGCCGGCACGTCCGCGCTCAGCAAGCGGAGGGACGTCGCGTGGTGTTCGTGGGCGACGGACTTTCCGATCGCTGTGGCGCGCGCGGCCGGACGTGGTCGTGGCGCGCGACGCGCTACTGGACTGGTGTCGCGCCCAGGGCATCGCGGCCCATCGGTTCGACGCGGATTCGCCGCGCTCGCCGGTGCGGTGGCCGCGTGAGCGACACCGAAGGAGTGCGCATCGGGGCGGTCGCCTTCGAGTCGCCCTTCGTGCTCGCGCCGCTCGCGGGGTGAGCGACTCGCCGTTCCGCCAGCTCGCGCGCGAGCAGGGCGCGTCCGCCGTCTACACCGAGATGGTCTCGGCCGACGGCCTGGTGCGCGCGGCAACCAGGCGACCCTCGACTACTGCGCGCTTCGAGCCGCACGAGCGACCGATCGGCATCCAGCTCTTCGGCTCCGATCCCGGCGTGATGGCCGACGCCACGCGCCTGCTGTGCGACCTGCCGGAGCCGAGCAGCGCCCCGACCTGATCGACATCAACATGGGCTGTCCGGTGCGCAAGGTCGTGAACCGCTGCGCGGGCGCGGCGCTGCTCACCGACGTGCCGCGCGTCGCGCGCGATCGTGCGGCAGCATGAGCGAGGTCAGCACGCGTGCCGGTCACGGCCAAGATCCGCCTGGGCTGGGACGGCGACTCGCAGAACGTGGTCGAGGTCTCGAAGGCGCTCGAGCAGCGCGGCGCCGCGCGCGGTGGCGATCCACGCGCGCACGCGCGCCGAGAAGTTCGAAGGGCGCGCACACTGGGAGATGATCGCCGCCGCCAAGCAGCGCGGTGTCGATCCCGGTGATCGGCAACGGCGACGTGCGCAGCGCAGCCGACGCCGCTGCGGATGCTCGAGACCACCGGCTGCGACGCGGTGATGCTGGGCCGCGCCGCGTTCGGCGATCCGTGGGTGTTCCGCCGCGTGCGCGCGCTTCCACGAGCGCGGCGAGACGCTGCCGCTTCCGACCGCGGCCGAGCGCCTCGCAGCCGGCAGTCCGCCACCTCGCGGCTGCTGGTCGGCCGACGTGGGCGAGATCATCGCGGCGCAGGAGATGCGCAAGCACGTGGCCTGGTACATCCGCGGGCTGCCCGCACAGCGCACAAGGTCCGCGAGCAGGTCGAACCGCACGCGCTCGGCCTCGGAGCTGGCCGAGCTGCTCAGCACCTATCTCGAGACGCTCGAGCGCCAGGGCCTCGACGACGTTCGCGCCCGAGCCGGAACCGCTCCGACGCGGAGACCCTGGGTGCGACCGGCTGAGCTGCGCGGCGTTGCTGCGTCGCGTGCGGCGCGGAGCGGTGACGCCGGGCGCGCGCGGCGCGCGACGATCGCCGGCGCGCCGCTCGAGCAGCCTCGGGTTCGCGACGCGTGGACCATCAGCGCGCGCTGCGCACCGGATTCCCCGAGGTGGTGTTCGGCCAGGGCAAGACGCTCCGCCGATCTGGTGGCGATCGTGATCGCGGCTCGCGCGCCGCGCATGCCGGCTGGTGCTCGCGACGCGTGTCGACGACGCGGGACGCGCGGCGCTGCGCGTCGCATTTCCGAAGGCCGAGATCTCGGACCGCGCCCGCACGGTGGTGGTGCGTGGCGGTCGCCGGCGAGGCGCCCGGCGCGCGCGAGCGCGTGCTGGTCGCTGTGCGCCGGCACCGCCGACCTACCGGTCGCCGAGGAGGCGCTGGTCACCGCGCGCGCGCATGGGCAGCCGCGCCGAGCTGATCGCCGACGTGGGCGTGGCCGGGCTCCACCGCCTGCTCGCGCACCGCGAGCGCTTGCGCGGCGCGCGGGTGCGTGGTGGTGGTGGCGGGCCTCGAAGGGGCGCTGCCGAGCGTGGTCGGCGGCCTGGTCGATCGCCCGGTGATCGCGGTTCCCACCAGCGTCGGCTACGGTGCGCATTTCGACGGCTTGGCGCCGCTGCTCGCGATGCTGAACTCGTGCGCGGCGGGCGTCACGGTGGTGAACGTCGACAACGGATTCGGCGCCGGCTACGCGGCGCATCTGGTCAACGTCGCGGGACGACGCGCGTGAAGATCGCCTACTTCGACTGCTTCTCGGGCATCAGCGGCGACATGACGCTCGCGGCGCTGGTGTCGGCGGGCTGGGCGGCCGATGCGCTGCGCGCCCTGCCGGCGCGGCTCTCGGTCTCTCGGGCGTGACGATCACGGTAGGGAGGCGCGCCGCGGTCCGTTCGTGGCGACGCAGGTCGACCGTGGACGTCGCCGAGCGCGCAGCCTCACCGTCACCTCCATCACATCGCGCGCGATCCTCGAGTCGCGCCGACCTCGAACCCGCAGTGCGTGAGCGCGCGCTCGAGGTGTTCAGCCGCCTTGCCGAGGCCGAGGCGGAGGTCCACGGCTCGACCGTCGAGCAGGTCCACTTCCACGAGGTCGGCGCGGCGGACGCGCTGGTCGACGTGGTGGGGGCCATCGAGGGGCTGCAGGCGCTCGGCGTAGACGAGGTGTACGCGTCGCCGCTCCGGCTCGGGCGCGGCGCGGTGCGCTCCGAGCACGGCCTGATCCCGGTGCCCGCGCCTGCCACGACCGCTGCTGCTGCGCGGCGTCCCGGTCGAGATGCCCGACATCGAGGCCGAGCTGGTGACCCCGACCGGCGCGGCGCTGATCACGACGCTGGTCCGGCACTGGCATCAGCCGCCCGCGTTTTCATCTCGAGCGGATCGGCGTCGGCGCCGGTCAGCGGGATCTAAAGGAGCAGCCCAACGTGCTGAGGGTGCTGCTCGGGGATCGTACGACCCGGTGGGACTCAAGCGCGGCCGGGTGGCCGTGCTCGAGACGGCGCTCGACGACGAGAACCCGCAGTTCGTGGCGGCACTGGTCCCCGGCTGCTCGAGCACGGAGCGCCTGGACGCGATGGTGGCGCCGACCACCATGAAGAAGGGTCGTCCCGGCTTGTGGCTCGTGGTCGTCGCCGGCCCGGGCCGCGTCGAGGCGCTGGTCGAGCTGATCCTCTCGCGAGACGACCACGCTCGGCGTGCGCGTGCGTCACGAGCATCGCTCGAGCTCGAGCGCCGACCGGTCGACGTCGAGACCGCCTTCGGCACGATCACGCTCAAGGTGGCAACGCTGCCCGGCCGCGGAGAGCGAGCGGTGCCGGAGTTCGAGTCGGTGCGGAAGGCGGCGGAGCGATCAGGGCGTCCGCTCCGCGAGGTGGCCCGACGCGGCGCTCCGTGCCTGGCAGGGAGAGCACCCCGGCCACAGCGCATGACGCTGCTCGCGGCCCGCGATCTGGCGGTGATTCCCCCGGCGCCGCGGCGCCGGCCACCCCAGGTGTCGCTGACGATCGATCGCGGCGACTGGGTGGCGATCCACGGGCCCGAACGGCGGAGGGAAGAGCAGCTTTCTGCTCGGTCTCGCCGGTCTGTGGCCCGCGCATGGGACCCTCAGGCTCCACGGCCACGGCTTCGGCCCGCAGTCCGGCCGCGAGCTGCGGAGCAGGGTGGGTGTGGTGCTCCAGGACCCGAGCAGCCAGATGCTCCAGTCCAGCGTGCGCGACGAGCTGGCGTTCGGCCCACTCAACGCGGGCCTCGACGAGGGGCGAGCGCCGCGCGGGTCGAGCGCTGGCGCGCTGCCTGGGGCTAGAGTCCGACCTCGATCGCGACCCCGCGACCCTGTCGGCAGGGCGCCAGCAGCTGGTGGCGCTGGGGGCGGCGCTGGCCGCCGAACCTGAGCTGCTGCTCGCCGACGAGCCGACGGCGCATCTGGATCCGGTGGCCCGCGCTCGGGTTCTCGAGGTGATCCGTTCCCGTGTGGCCGAAGGGCTGGCCGTGGTGTGGGTCACCCGATGGAGAGAAGAGGCTGGCGCCGCCCGGCGTCGCATCGAGATCGGAGCGCCCGCAGCGCTCGAAGGAACCGAAGGCCCTCCGGTGCGATCCGACGTTCCCCTGCTGCGCATCGGCATCGAGCCGCCCGCGGCGGGCGAGGGCCCGATGATCCAGGTCGATCGACCCACCGAGGGTGGTGGTCTGGGACCGCGGAGTGACTGCCCTGACGGGGAGGAACGGAGTCGGCAAAAGCGTCCTCTTATGGGCCGTTTCGGGTCTCGGAGCCGTCGGCCAGGTGAGCCTCGAGTGGCTCGCGGATCCGGTTCCGCCTCCGATCGCGGCCCTCCAGTTCCCGGAGCTCCAGATCTTCGAGGAGCACCCGGCAGACGAGCTCGTCTATGCCGCCGTGTCTCGCGGCCTCGACCGCCAGACAGCGCTCGATCGGGGTCGCGACTTCATGGACCGGCTCGGAATGCCCCTGGAAGGTATGAGCAGCCGGCGGACCTGGAATCGCTGGCCGCGGGCGAGAAACGCATTCTCGAGGTGGTGGCCGCCTTGATTTGCTCCTTCCTGCCTCCTGGTCCTCGATGAGCCGACCGCCGGACTCGACCCGCCAAGGCGGGCCGCGCTGGCGGCACTAGTCCGGAAGGTTTCCGAGGATCGGCCAGTCCTCGTCGCGACCCAAGATCGCGCCTGGGCCGAGGATGTGGCCGCTTCGGTCCGGTCCATCGGGGCTGTCTGAGTCCTGGAAGACTACACATCGTCTTGGACTTTGACTTAAAAACCCATTGACACCTCCGGGCTGAACTCACTAGGCTGGTTGCCACTAGGGAATCTGGTGCACCCTGGATTATCCCTGAAAAGCACCTCCAAATCCGCGGCGCCGCGATGCGAGCCTGGCAGCGGCTTCATTCGTAGCGCCTCAAGGACTGACATCTCGCAAGACGTACTCTGCCGCGCTTGCCTACTGCCAACGGTTGGGCGCCGGTAGCGGAAAGGAGGATTCGCACACGAGGCCCGAGGCTTTCACGCACCGGAACCCGTTACATGCGTGGCTTGTGGCGTCGAACGACGCCATGCGGTTACTCGGAAGACCTTGCATGACCCCGATGCGAGGCTGGAGGAAGTCCAAATGAGGAAGCCGTATCAGTTGTTTCTTCTACTGCTCGGCGTCCTGGCGATGGCTGTGCCGATGGCAGCGTTGGCCGACGAAGAACAGATGATGAACGGCTTGCCGGAATACCGGTCGTTCGTCACCAAGGCCGGCAAGCTGCGCACGAGCGGGACCGTCGACCCGGACACGGTCTGGATCGGCCACATCGGTGATCCACGTGGCGTCCCCGTGACAAGAACGGGAACATCATGGACGCCCTGACGTATCCCACGATCGCCACCGGTGGCTTCGGTCCGTACCACATCGGTCGCGGACCGAACTTTCCTGGCATCGGGCCCGGCGCCACTTACAACGGCGTCTGGGACTTCGATCATTTCCAGCCCGGCGAGACCGACTCGCTGATGGGATGGTGGCCGCTGGCGCGCGCGTTCCAGTCGGGCGACGCGGTCAGCAACGATGACAAGGCCCGGCCGTTCTACGGCTTCGACTATGGCAACCTGGGCAACTACGTCATCAACCAGGGCACGCCCAAGCGCACGTTCGGCGTGGTGAGCTACTGGCACCGCGATCCGGGCAACCTCGCGGCTCCCGCTTTCGCCGACACGGGCGCCGTGATTCCCGGCCCCAACGTCGAGTGGAAGCCGATCGGCGGTACGGAGCAACTCGGCGTGGTGCGGTCTGCGCGCTCCGGCGGCGACAACGACGTGATCGACCCGATCACCGGCAACGCCATCAACGGGACCGTGCTGTCCCTACCGCGGCAACAACTCCTACAACCAGGTGGGATCGCAGTCTGCCTCGGGCACCGATGGAGAACTTCCCCGGTTACGGGTCGCAGTGGGACCAGATGCTCTACCAGGACATCACGGTCACCGACAGGCACCAACGCTGGTCCTGGGGTTCGATTACGTCACGGCCATGGACGTGCGTCGCGGCGGCCTCGCCCAGCAACGCATCGGTTACTTCTACAAGGACCCGAAGAAGATCGTCGCCCCGAACGACGGCAACTTCATCAGCGCCACCGACGCCGAGGCCTAGCCAGCAGGGGCCAGTGGACTCGTTCATGGTCTACGTCGGCCGGCCGGTGGACGATCTCAACTGCCGGTACACCGACGGCAACATCGCCCCGGTGTACGACAAGAATCGCCGCTGGTTCTCCGGAAGTGGTCCGGCTCGACAACAGCGGAGGCCTCGGAAACGTGCTCGAAGTGTTGACCGCGACCGGTTTCAAGGGCCGGGACGGGGGCCGGTGGCGTGCTTCTGCCGGTGGCCTTTAGCGAGCGGCAAGATCAGCCCGACGCTCGTGGCGAGGAACATCATCACCGCGACCGGCGGCACCTTCCGCGTCGTGTTCCGCGTCAAGACCAACCGCGGCAATGACGACGAGGACTTCGGCGACGGCAAGACGCTGGGCTCGAAGTTCAGCTCGCTCACTCGCGGGGCGGCCGTCATCGACAACGTGTCGCTGACCCAGGGTGGCGGAGCGAACCTCGTCAGGTTCGGCGACTTCGAGAGTGCCAGCTCGATCGACAACAACCTGGGGACCGCGACCACCGCGCGCGTGGAAGACGACCGGCAAGCCGCCGGGCGTCTACGTCCACGTCCACACGACCAATCCGGCCACCATCGGCGCGGCGCCGTGGAACGACCCGTGCAGCCCGCCCGACCTGGCGGATCCAGCCTCCACGAGCCGCCAGTGCAACATGGTCAACAACGTGCTGACCGGCGGCGACCACGACAATGCGGAGAAGCCGGGCGGTGAGTTCGGCGCTCCGGACCAGGATCGGCAGCGCTGGGTGGCGTCGCCGACCATCAACCTGGTGTCGTTCGGTGGGAACAACGATCGCATCCTGAACCCGACCTCCGGTCCCGGCGTCAGCCAGTACAACGGCGATGGGCATCGACGAAGGAGATCGCGGTGTACAGCGACATCAACGTGTTCTGGGACGTCCACACCCCCGGCTTCCGCGGCAACGCGCCGGGCAACGGCAGACTTCTTCTCGGTGGGACTCCAGTCCTATCCGGCGCGGCAGGCCAACGGGCTCAAGGTGTGGGGCGAGACCCGGCATCTGCTGACGATCAACTTCTACGCTCAGCAGAGCTGCTTCCAGAATGCGTCGAGCCCGTTCGGCAACGGCTTGTTGCTGACGTCGAACGCGGGCGGCGTGCCGGACTCGATCCGGATCTACATGCAGTACATGTCGCGGTGCTTCACGTTCCCGCCGAGCACCAACCTGACCTGTTCGCCGAATAGCGGCGTATTCACCGGCAACCACTTCGACAATCTGTCGATCGCCCTCATCGACGCTCCGCCGCCTCCAGGTCTGGCGGCGTCGCCCTGGTACAAGTACTCGGACGCGTTCCCGGCGACCAACGTCGCGACGTTCACGAGCTCGGTGTTCGACACGTGCGCGGCGTGGCTCAAGGCCGGCTTCAACGCCTACACCGCGACCCCCGGTCTCGGTCGTCCTGATGTCCAGGCCGATTCCGCCTGGGTGGATGCCGCGATCACGCCCGGTCTGCGGGTGGACATGATCTTCCGCATCCTGCCGGGTGTGGGAACTACGTGCAGATCGGTAACCGCAACAGCGGGATTCGTCGTATTCCGACCAGCACCGCGGCCGCGTTGCCGGCGGACGGTACGCTTCCCAACGGCCTGACCCCCACGCAGCGGTTCTGGGGCGCCTACATGCAGGACAACGGCGCGTTCGGCACCGGCGGCAGCGGGACGACGGGTCCCGGTCACACGGGTGGCGTCTGGGATCCCAACAAGTGGAACAGCGCTCGCTGCGACACGGTGGAGAAGAACCTGTTCCCGTGCTCGAACCTGGGATCCAACGTCAGCGGTCTCGCATTGACCAGCTGGCACACGATGTATCACGAGTCTGATCCCAAGTACTCGGTGCTCGGCATCGCCAGAACCGTTGCTTCGTGGTCGACCCGTCGGTGGGCCGCGGTCTGACTGTGCAACAGCAAGACTACGACCTCGGTGACCAGCTGCAACGTCATCTGCAGGACGCATCCGGTTTCCCCGGTGGGTTCCCCGCTGTGGACGTCGGACCTCCACCTCAGGCTTGCCAGCCACCGAGAACGGTCTGCCGACCGGCCAGACGTACGAGTTCACCAAGATCATTCCGGACGGCCTGCTGACGCCCGGCGCTCACGTCCAGTACTTCTTCCGCCGTACGCCGGGTCTGTCGGCGGCGGTGGATCTCCTGCCTGACACGAACTTCGTGTTCAACGCGTCTCGTCCGACGGCGCCCGCTGGTGGCAGCTTCAGCGTGCTGCCCGGATCGCTGGAAGGACAGCCGGATTCGGTGGCGGGCGGCATGGCGTGCATGCTGGTCGACGACATCGGCGACCGCAGATTCGACGAGTTCTTCTGGGTATCGATCGCGGATTCGATCGGGCTGACCTCTGAGCAACAAGCGCGGCGCCCTACAACGGCTGGCGCGCGCGGTGGGGATCAGGACATCACGGTCAACATCGGCGGCGACGATACGATCGCGCGGCGTGACAACGGCGGTCAGCCGGGTACGCGCTACGACCTGTGGAACACCACGGCCGGCGAGTCGCAGACGACCGCCGCGGCGTGGCTGATCCAACCGGGCCGCGGCTCAGCCCGTCGTGGGCGAGCTCGTGGATGGCAAGGCCACCGCGCACCGGTCCGACCGGCGACATGCTGCGCAACTTCTATCGCAACCTGGTCTACCTCGCCGGCGATCTGACCACGACGTTCTTCGGACGGATCGCGAACCGTACCGACGACGACTTGGCCATGTTGAACGACTTCGCCGTCAACGCTGCCGGAACCACCAAGCCGCGCTCCGTGGTCGTATACGGGTCGGGCTTCAGCGAGTGGATGACCGGCCAAGGGTTCTCGGCTTCCTCGGGTCGTACTTCGGGACCACGCTGCAGCAGCGGCGTGTACCGGACGCTTCTCGACGAACGCGCACGCCGTGCCGCCGTTTGTCCCGGTGGCGGGCAGCGCCCTCGACAACGCGGGCGGTGGCTTCGGACTCAAGCGGCATGAAGTTCGCGATGAGCGACGCGTGCGGCCTCGAGAACGACGTGCTCCAGGTCAACGGAGTGGTTCGCGACCGCGGTGGCCCAGGTGCAGAGTACGAGAACGTCGGCAGCAACGGGCCCTACGTTGGCCTCGATCTACGCACCGAACGGCGCGGGCCGTGACCAGATCACGTTCATCGACGGTACGCGCATTCAGCGTATCGGAACGTCGATCTCCCACGATCCCGTGACGGGCGCCGAAGTGCTGCCGCTCAGCCAGGCTGGGGCTCGCGCCTATCTGTTCAAGGCGATCACGATCCTCGGCACCCTGGACTGCGGCTCGCTGAGTGCGCCGGTCGCGGTGGGCGACGGGCCGATGCCGAGGCTCGGCGTTCGTGAACTTCCTGAATCTCAGGTCCTCCAATCCCGATGCACTCCGGACAGGCCCGGATCGCGTTCGGGCTGGCTCGCACCGAAGGTGCAAGTCCGGGTCTACGACGTGACCGGCCGTCTGGTGAAGACGGTGGCCGACCGTATGTTCGCGGCGGGCCAGGAGCACGTCGTGATGTGGGACGGGACGAGCGACGGAGGTGTGAAGGTCAAGAGCGGTGTCTACTTCTACCAGCTCAAGACCCCTACGTGGACGAGCCAGAGGAAGCTGGCTGTGCTCGCCAACTAAGTCGCCGCAATACCGCTGGAACGCCCGGAGGGCGGGAGCAATCCGCCCTCCGGCGTTTCTTCGAAGCTCATCGAGAACGTCGATGCCGGCCGCCCGATCGCCTCGAGAGCAGTGGAAGGCCAACAAAAGTGGGGTTTGGGCGCTTGACGCTCCGGCTTGCGTCGAGATAGCCTCGGTCACTCCCTTCTACAAGACTGGGCGTTTTGGAGGGCGCTGATGCGCTGGCGTATCGGTGTTGTTCTTTCTCTTTTACGTTGCCTATGTCGCGATAGGGTGTCGAGCTCCGCTGACCCCGAACATCGACCGCAACCAAGCTCCGGAAACCTGGATCACCGCGGCCCCGTTCGATACCGATTACGATCAAGAACGATCAGGGAATCCCATCGGGTTCCCTTTGCCGGGCACGATTCCGGTCCGCTTCCATCTCTACTGGACCGGGTCGGACAAAGATGGTGCAGTCTCCGGGCTTCTACTGGGCGGTAGTCGAGACGCTCCCGCGGGCCGCTGAAGGGCAGGTTCTTCCTGCCCAACCTGCCCGGACCCAAGCCGCAGGACTATCACTACACGACCAAGACCGACAGCACCTTCATCTTCCAGGTGGCTGAGGGACATTCCGGATCGTCAGCACGCCTTCTTCATCTACGCGGTCGACAATCTCGGCAAGCCCGATCCGACTCCGGCGCGCTTCATCTTCAACGCGCTCGACCGCTTTCCGCCCATCCCGATCATCGACGAATGCCGTTGTATCGGCACCGTTTACAGCCTGAACGCCGGAGGTGGCGTCACGCCTCACCCGGACACGGTGTATGTCACCGACGTGGACAATCGGGCGCAGCCGATCCCCAGGGACACCTGCTCGGCCACGTCCTGGATCCACATCCGCTGGCACGGCCAGCCCCAGATCCCGCAGTCCGTGGTGACCGGCTTCCGCTACAAGCTCGACGAGCCGCAGTTCGTCGAGGTCGGACCGGAGAGGTGCTGGGCGCCGATTACCACACCGGGATTCCGCCGGACACCATTCCGCCATCGCCCGGGCTCAAGATCTTCGTGCTGCGCGCGATCGATCAGGCGCTGGGCACTCCGCGACAGCACGCGGCGCTTCCAGCTCAACTACGCGCCCGAGACCTGGTGGTCGGGTCCGGACATCAACAGCTCTTCGCTCACGACGAAGCCCAACGGCGAGCGCTACCTGTGGCTTCCACCCGGGAAGCTCACGACGCCGGTCGCCGGCAGCCTGATGAGCGATGATTCCGTCAAAATCATGCCGGCCTATCGAGCCCGCCAGACGGACTACAGGAAGAACACGTTCTTCGAGATCTGGAAGGACACGCTGTGGGCCCGCACGGAAGGCGACACCGTCCATTTCAATTCGTGGGTGATCGTCCACAACGGCGGGTTCGACAGGGACTCGCGGTACGGCGTGCGGGTGAGCCCGCTGGCGCGCCGATCCCAACTTCTTCCCCGACTTCCCCGGCGGCCCCGTGCTGACCCCCGGTCCTCCCAACGGCTCAGCCATTGGATTTCGCTCGCTGCTCGTCATGTCGATGACCCCTGAAGATACGCGCAGCGAGATTCGCCCAGACCGGGCTCTATCCGATCTTCGATCCCAACGACGTCTTCAACAAGCCGGAGATCGCGGGATATCACCCCATCCTGAAAGCCGGCCGGGCGTTCATGACCGCGCAGGCCGAGGACGCCGACGGTGACCGCGACAAGCGCGTCCAGAACTGCTGCAGTGACGGACGGGCGCTGGTGCAGTCGATCGAGAACGGCACGGCGACCCCCGATGAGCAGGGGCTGCGAGATCAGGTGCTCACGTTCTACACGGACTATCCCCGTATTTCGTGACGTCGAGCCCCTTGTTCCGCCCCCGTACCAGCGTCGTGGACACGTTCAACACCAACCTGTGGGATCTGCGGCTGGTGGCCAACGACGACGACCCCTGGTCGTTCCAGTCGTCTCAGGGCATCGGCGGTCCGAGCACCGTGCTGACCCTGCGCCGCACGCTCACGGTCCATGGCAAGGACGACCTGGGTAACGACTTCGTGTTCCAGGATCCCGTCCAGTACCTGAATCTACAGAACATCAACCTGCTCGTGCCGACAGGCTTGGCGGGAGAGTCTCTGCACCCTCGAGGTCGAGCTGTGCGACTGCGACAAGTGCGAGGAGAATCCTGGCACCGGGCGCTGCATCACGCTTCAGATTCCCGTCTATTACGAAGCCGCCGCCGGCGCAGCCGGCCTCGATGACGTCGAGCCGAGGTGGCTCGGACGCCCTCAGGAAGTAAGGAGGGCCGCGGATCATGAGAACTCCACTGGCGAATACAACCCGAGCCCTGATCTGGGGAACGTTGTTGCTGTCGGCCGCAGGATGCTCGCACAAGATCGACACCGTCTTCCGCGACAACATGATCCCGGAAGTGCGGCTCACGCAGGCTCCGGTCAGCACCCAGAACCAGTACTTCTACGCCTACCGCATGAACTGGGTGGGCTACGACCCCGACGGACGCGTGGATCACTACGTGATCTCGGTCGACCCCTCGCGTCCCGACTCGGCCGAGCTGACGGGGCCGCATGCCTGGACCACCACGATCAAGAACGAGGAGATCATCTTCTTCAGAGGCGGCCAGTCCGGACTCCTCATCGGGGTTTGCGCGCGCCAACGACTACCACACCTTTGCGATCGCGGCGGTGGACAACCAGGGCGCGCTCTCCAAGCCAGTGTGGCGCTCCTTCTTCTCCTACACCGAGGCGCCGATCGTCTTCGTCGAGGCGCCGTCCCCTAACGCCGTGTTCACCCCGATCGTCACCCCGGTGGTGCGGATCAGCTGGCGCGGCATCGATCCCGACGGGCAGTTCACGACCAAGCCGGTGAAGTACAAGTTCCGACTGTTCGCGCCAGCACGACCCGGACTTCCGGGGATCCTCGACTTCGTCTCGTTCGTCATCGCCAACCCCGACTTCATCCGGAACGTCTATGCGCCGACGTTCGGGCCGTCGGATCTGTGCCCGACCTGCACGACGTGGGATTCCAGCAGCGCCGACACCACGCAGATCCAGTACACCAATCTGGTCCCCAACCAGAACTACGTGTTCGCGGTGACGGGCTTCGACGAGGCCGGCGCCTACGACCCGATCTTCTCGCCGAGCTCGAACCTGCTGAAGTTCTTCGTCACCTACGCCGGAACGCTCGGGCCGCAGATCTGCATGTTCAACGAGTTCTTCAACTTCTGTTACACCACCGGCGGCTACGCCAACGATCCCACCCGCTACTTCAACGTCGAGGTCCCGGCGGGGCAGCCGGTGACGTTCTTCTGGATCGCGATTCCGCCAGCCGGAGCGGACATGCGGCGCTACCGCTGGGTGCTGGACCTGCAGGACCTGACCGATGAGACCCAGCGCACCAACGAGCTCACCGACTGGTATCACTGGAGCACGCCCAGCCTCCAGAACATCTCGGCGACTGATCGGGCCGTTCCTCACGAACGGCGAGGATCACCTGTTCTTCATCGAGGCCGAGGACAACAACGGGCTCCGGAGTCTCGGGATCATCCACTTCACCGTGGTCGCGGCGACGTTCGAGCGCGACATCCTGTTCGTCGACGACACGCGCCTCACGCCCGATCAGATCCAGGTGGGGACGAACCCGCCCACGGTCGCCCCACCAAGCGGCACCTGGCCCTCGGCTGCGGAGCTCGACACCTTCTTCTTCGCCAGGGGCGGGTTCAAGTGGCAAGGCTATCCCAACAACACGCTCACCACGCGCGGCATCTTCGACGGCTATCCGTTCCGCACCGACGGGTTGCCGCCCGATACCGTGGGGACGCGCGGCATCATCAGCGGGATCGTGCCGCTGGCGCGGCTCGGCAAGTACAAGCTCGTGATTTGGTACACCGACGGCACCGGGGCCACCTACACCGGCACCCCGGCGGAGCTCCTCCAGCCCACCACCTCGCTGCGCTTCATGAATTCGCCAGGACAGCCGTCGACGATCGCGACCTTCCTCAAGCAGAGGGGCAAGGTGTGGATGTTCGGTGGCGGCGCGGCGTACGCGACGCTGGTCAACTGGGGGCGGCGCAACACGCCGGCCGACGATTGGACCAACAGTCGATCTGGAGCTGATCCCAGGCCGGTTCATGTTCGACTTCGCGCATTGGCAATCCTGCGTCGCCGTGCGACCGGGCGAGGCAGGGGCTCATCAACACGCCGGACTTCGCGCGCGACGGAACGAGTCCCTCAGGCCAAATCGGCCGGGGCTGGTCCAATCAGGGCATCGACCACAACCTCAGCCAGCCCAACTACGCGCGGCTCATCGACAATCCGCGGATGCAGGTGCTGCAGGCCAAGACGTGCGCGACCGATCCGCCGTCACCGCTGCGGCAATGCAATTCGTTCTGGCTGCGACCGTCCTTCGACGCGGAGTACATCGGACGCAATCCAGCGTTCGGCCCGGTGCCGGATTTCATTCGCGAGAACACCAGTACGAACCCCGACATCATCACCGAAGAGTCGACCTTGGACACGCTGTATTGGGCCGCGGGCGGATCGGTCCCCGGCGTGCTGCCGATCATGACCTACTACCACGGCTTCCAGTCTCCGCAGATGGTGTTCTCCGGGTTCCCGTTGTGGTTCTTCCAGCGCGCTCAGGTGCAGGATCTCGCGGACTTCGTGATGCAAGATATCTTCGGCTTCTCGCGCGGCGGGACCACCACCCAACCCGCGGCCGCGAGACGATCGACCACCGCAGCCAACGTCGTGCAGGCACCGACGACGGTGGCGCCGCTGCGCCGATGAGCGCGGCCTTCCATCGCCACAGGATCGAACGAACGGGATGCCGGGTTGGCGGCGGGCCCCGCTGGCCCGCGCCGGCCGCGACTCGTGGATCAAAGCATCGAGGACGAAGATGGGGGATCTCGGTAAGCCCGTGAAGCATGTCTCGGAGAAAATCATGAAGCATCGTGCCCCCTGGCTCGGCATTGCCCTCGCCGCTATTCCACTCGTGTGGGGGGCCGGCGCTCGCGGCTACCCAGTTCGTCCGCCAGGTCGTCGACCGGGGCCCGGCGGGCCGCTACAGCTCCCAGGCGCTGAACCCACAGGGCGACCCGCGCATCAGCTACTGGGGCGACAGCCGGCAGGACCTGCGTTTCGCGAGCAAGGACGCCGGCACGTGGACGCTCGAGACGGCAGACTCCACAGCGGTGATCGGCCTCCACACGTCGCTGGCCCTGGATGCGCGGCCGGGAGCTTCAACGTCAGCTACTGGGACGCCACGCACGGTGATCTCAAGTATGCGAGCCATTCGCCGGCCGGCTGGACGATCGAGACCGTCGACAGCGTCGGCGTCGTGGGTGAGTACACCTCGCTCGCGCTCGACGCGACCGGCCGTCCTCACATCAGCTACTACGACGCCACCAACGGCGACCTCAAGTACGCGCCAGCGGGTCGGGGAAGCTCGTGGACGCTGGAGATCGTGGACGGCTCCGGGGACGTGGGCCGGTACACTCGCTCGCGCTGGACGCGGGCGGTGACCCCTCACATCCGGCTACTACGACGTCACCAACGGCCGTCTGCGTCTGGCCTCCCGGTCCGGGCGGCGTATGGGGGGATCCGAGACGGTGGACTCCGGGGAACGACGTCGGCCGCTATGCTTCGCTCGCGCTCGACGGCTCGGGCAATCCTCAGCTCAGCTATTTCGACGCCACGCGCAGCGACCTCAAGTACGCGCGCCGCACGGCGGGGGTCTGGAGCACGGAGGCCGTAGACTCCGCGGGGAGTCGTCGGTCAGTTCACCTCGCTGGAGCTCGACCCGCAGGGGAACCCCCGCATCAGCTATTTCGACGCCACGCGCGGAGCCCTCAAGTTCACCGTTCGCTCCGGCGGCGTGTGGACGGTCGAAACCGCCGACGCCGGTCCCAACGTGGGCCGTCACGCCTCGCGCTCAGGCTCAACGCGCCCAGAGCCTCCTGCGGATGAGCTACTACGACTACGGCCTTGAGGCGACCTGCGAGCCCGTGAGCTTCGATCCCCCAATGGATGGACCGCCCCCGAGGTGGTTCGACACCACCGGTGATACCGGAGGACCCACCTCGCTCGCACCCTGGACGCCGCCGGTGAGCCGCACATCCAGCTAACGCCGATTCCACCAACGGCGACCTTCGCTACGCGAGCCGGAGCGGTGCGACCTGGACGCTCGAGGTCGTGGATACCACCGGGATCGCGGGCCAATACTCGTCGCTGGTCCTGTGTTCCTCCCGTCGGGCGAGTTCCTCGGGATCGGCTACTACGACGTGACGAACCAGGACCTCAAGGGGCCGCCACTCCCCTCGCGCCTCGGGGGCGTGGACGCTCGAGACCGTCGATGCGGCCGGCGTCGGACAGTTCACCGCCCTCAGGCGCTGGACGCCGGTCCGGCAACCCGCACGTCGTCGCTATTACGACGCGAGCAATCAGAGGCTCGAATACGCCAGCAAATTCGGGCGGGACCTGGTCGGTACCAAGCTTTGGTCGACGGAAACCCGGCGGGCATTGGTACAACTCGCTGGCTTTCGACGCGCAGGGACCATCCCCACATCAGTTACGCCACCAACAGCGGGCCTCGGGCATGCGAGCCTCTCGGGCGGCGTTTGGACCATCGAGGTCGTAGATCCGGCCGGGGGCACGTTCACTCTCTCGCGCTGGACGCGGCGGGCAACCCCAGCATCAGCTACCGCGGCGCGGGAATTCGGCTCACCTCTCAGGCTGGCGCGCAGCAAGAAGGGCGGGATCTGGTCCCTGGAGATCGTCGACGGAACCGTCCAGGCGCAGAGACACCAGCATCGCGCTCGATCCCCGCGGCAATCCGCGGATCGGCTATTTTCGACCTCAGCAACAACCGGCTCAAGCCTCGCCAACGGCGGCGACTGGGTGACCACCATCGTCGATCAGAACAACTCGGGCCAGTTCTCGTCGCTGTACGTCGATCCCGTGGGGAACGACGCGGGATCGCGTATTACGATCTCGCCAACCGGACGCTCAAGGTCGCGCGGCTTTGACCAAGGGACAATCCTGGACGACCAAGACCGTCGACGCTGTCCCGAACGTGGGTCAGTACGCATCGCTGGTAGTCACGAGCGCGGGGGACGCGAGGATCAGCTATTTGGGACGCGACCCGCCAGGAATCTCCAGCGTCGCGGTGGTGCAGGGAGATTCGGTGTACAGCCTTGCAGATCGTCGACGATGGCACGGGAACGCTCGGCCAGTTCTCGTCGCTGGCGGTCGACGTGCGCAAGGCGATCCACACGTGAGCTACTGGGACGAATTCACTACGGCGCGGGCAGTCTCCTCAAAGTATGCGCACCTGGCGTGTCGGGCGTGTGGACGCTGGAGACGGTCGACACCACGGGGAACGTCGGTCAGTACCTCGTCAATCGCGGTCGATGGGCTCGGAAGCCCACGCGATCAGCTGGGCTACGACGCCACGCAGGGCGTCCTCAAGTTCGCGCACTCGTAACGGAGGAATCTGGACCGTCGAGGTCGCCGATGCCGCTGCGAACGGGGGCGGGCACCTCGCTGGCGCTCGACGGCCAAACTGAGCATCGCTACTACGACCAGACCAATCACGATCTCAAGCTCGCCCGCAAGTCTCCGGCGCGCCTGACCGTGGAGGTGGTAGACGTAACGTCGGTCGCTACCCGTCCGTCAAGCTCGGACGCGCAGGGCGCGCCGCCATCTCCCTACTACGACGCAACGCTCGGCGACCCAAGCCTGGCGAGCCGCGCGGGCGCCACGTGGACGGTCGTCACCGTGGACTCGATCGGCGGTCGTCGGTCGCTTCAATTTCACTGGTTCTCGATGCCACTGGGAGCAATACGTAACTGAACGAAGTACAC